>Ga0208694_1001219_pt1 | contig 33045 bp, 32 predicted proteins | sample AD_UKC078_MetaG_FD_184442 | JGI IMG/M metagenome (GOLD analysis project Ga0208694, IMG submission 184442) | Active sludge microbial communities of municipal wastewater-treating anaerobic digesters from USA - AD_UKC078_MetaG (SPAdes) (version 2) | ecosystem: Engineered > Bioreactor > Anaerobic >...
AGAAGTGAAATTATTTATAACGGTGCTGAGTTGAGAGTTGATGAAGGGGAGATAAAAGTTGAATTTAAGAAATATGCAATTCTTGATATTGCGGGATTAATTGAGTTGAAAAATCTTGAGATTCTTGTTAAAGCAATAAACCTGATAATCAAGAAAAAAGGCAGAAACGACATCTATCTCTATATAGCGGGAGACGGCCCCCAAAGAACTGATCTAGAAGCTTTAATAAAAACCCTGGGACTGCAGGAACATATCATTTTGCTTGGTTATAAGTCAAATGTGGGTTTTCTGCTAAACTCTTGCGATATTTTTGTACATCCATCATATGCAGAAGGTTTTGGTATAGTTGTAGCTGAGGCAATGTTAGCTGAAAAACCAGTTATCGTTTCTGATGCAGGAGCATTGCCAGAACTTATTCAACACGAGTATTCCGGTCTAGTTATTGATCCGTTTGATGAAGCTAAATGGGCTGATGCAATAATTAAGTTACTCGATAATCCTGACTACAGTAAATATTTGGCTCATAATGCAAAATTAAAAGCAGAAACTGAGTTTTCGATAGAACAATTTGCCTCCCAATATAATGAATTATATATGTCTTTGATCTGTTGAATATCATGCACAAAAAGAGGCTGTTAGTAATACATCCGGCTCTGGCCCCTTATCGAATCGACTTTTTTAATTCACTTAATGGGCATTATAATGCTGTGTTCTATTTTTTTAATAATAATTTGTTAAATCAGAAATTTGATCAAGGAAAAATAAAGGAGGAGGTAACTTTTAATTGCAAATACTTACTAAGAGGAATAAATCTGCCCGGCAGGTCTTTCAGGTTCGGCATTTACAGGACGATAAGAGTAGAGAGACCAAATATTGTAATATGTTCAGAATTTAACCTGATCAATCTTGCTGTTATTATCTCGAAAGTTATCCTAAATAAAAAAATCCGCATCTACACAATTTGTGATGATAACGTGTTCATGGCAACAAATGCATCCATTACAAGAAAATTGATGAGGGCAATTATTATAAGATTAATTAATGGAGTTATTCTCACCAATGAAAGGACTGCAGAGTGGTATTCAAATAAATTTGCATCAGAATTTATTGTATTTCCCATTATTAGAGATGAGAACAAATATGCCAATGATTTGAAGAAAAGCGAATCTTTGGCACAACAATATTTAGAGAAGTACAACCTATTTAATAAGAAAATATTTTTATATGTTGGCAGATTGGTCAAGGAAAAAAATCTTGAAAGGCTGATAGAAGCATTCGACATAATTCATGGAAAGAATAGTGACTCTTTTCTGATTATAGTAGGGTCCGGAAGTAATGAAGATGTTATCAAGAAACAAGTTATCGAACTTGGGCTTAAAAATGCAGTTATTTTTACCGGAAGACTTGAGGGAGCCAATCTAAGCGCAATATATCTATGTGCTGGAGTTTTTGTACTTCCCAGTGTCTTTGAACTATTTGGTGCAGTAATTAATGAAGCATTATTAGCTGGTTGTTATACCCTTGTATCTAAGGTGGCTGGCGGAGCCAGTCTGATAAAAGAAGGAGTGAATGGTAGATTAATTGATCCCGAGGATGTTTGGAATATAGCAAATAGAATGCTTGAGTGCCTCAGCAATGATTCGTTATTCGCTAATCAGGGCGAACTCAGAAATTCCAGGATGCTTGTACATTATAATGATGCAATAACATCTTTGGTTAACAAAATCAATTAAAGGTGATTTTTTTAGAACAATTTTTTCAGAAGCTCAATGACAATGATATTAATTATTGCGTTTTGCGAAATTATGAAAGGTTGCCTTTATCAACAAATGGAAGTGACCTTGATATTTTAATAAGAGAAAATCACTTGTCGCTTTTTAACAAAGCGCTTGCAGAAAGCTTAATTGAAACAAATGGTGCAATTGTATCTGTAATAGAATCGAAAATATGCCCCAGATACTGTATCCTTGGACTCGGCACCGATCCATGGGGATTAATGATTGATCTGTTCCTTGATAAGATAATATATCGCAGCCAGACAATAATTTCCGAAGAGGCAATCTGGGAGAATGCCTATTTACATAATAGTATTTGTGTCCTAAATCAGCGGACAGATAAACTCATAGCGCTGATTAAAGAACTTCTAAACAATAAAACATGTTCAGAGAAGTATTATAATTCATTTGTTGAGGAGGGGTTGGAAAAGAATTTCTTGTATTCGATTTTTAAACCGATTGGGAAATTATCTACAGCTGAAGCTTTGATGGATTGTGCTCAGGGCAAATATGACCAAACAGAAATTGAAAGATTAGTCAACCAACTAAACAGCGATTTTCCGGAAAGGTGGAATTCTCCTTTCTTGAAAGCTAATAAATTGAAGCGTTTGTTACATAAACCGGGTTATACCGTTGCATTATTGGGCACTGATGGTTCGGGTAAAAGTACTTTAATTGACAATGTTATGCCTGTTTTAAAAGAAACTTTCCATAATGCAGTTTATTATAAACATTTAAGACCCAGCTGGCTTCCTCCATTATCTCATTTATCTGGCAGAGAACAAAAACAGGCTGGTCCTGTAATCAACCCTCATGCTAGCCAGCCTTCTGGCTTCATTGGCTCTCTTATGAGGTGGGTTTATTATTTTGCCGATTATCTTTTAGGCTATTATGTGAAGATTTTTCCAAAAAAATCCACGAAAGCATGTGCTTTTATATTCGACCGTTATTACTATGATTATTATATTGATAAATGCAGGGCAAGAATAAACCTGCCAGACTGGATAATTCGGCTTGGCCAGGCAATTATACCGGAGCCGGATATTATCTTATGCCTTGGAGCTGATCCGCTTACAATACACAACAGGAAGCCTGAATTGCCATTGCCTGAGATTGATCGGCAGATCACTGCCCTGAAAAAATTTTGCAGCAGGCATAAGCGTGCGATATGGATAGATACGGGTAAAAACATTGAAGATTCATCAAAAGATGCCCTAAAGGAAATCATGAAAATGATGGCCAAGAGGTTCGAATTTTTCAAGCTACAATAACTAATGAGATATTCTTACCTGCATCCATTCTCTCCACAGTTTTTTTTTCAAATGGAATGCATTAAACATTCTCAATTTCAGACATTTTATCAACCTTATACACGATTTGGATCAATTTCCTGGTGGTTGTGGAGAAATTTCTCAGCTTACCGTAAGCTCTTCTCTAAACAGAGCATAGAAGAATATATTCCAGAGTCGCAACTACGAGAAATATTGGGTAGTAATGCTATCCTGGCATTAAATTCCGGTACTGTTGGACCAGAACAAAAGATTACAATTATTGGAAAAGATGGGAACAATTCATTCTTTTTCAAATACGCTCAAACAGATACTGCAATCAGGCTTGTAGAAAACGAATTTTCAGTCCTGAATTCACTGAAGGATTATAAAATTGCTCCTGCTATTTTTGATCATATTACAGGAAAAGGGTTCAGTTGCATAAAAACTGAATTGTTGGAAGGTAAAAGGGTCGCAAATGATCAAGTGAATGACCAAATACTGCATCTTATAAGAAAGATCTCTTCCCTGAAACCTCAATCCTGCGATGATGAATTATCTGATAACCAGAGAAGATTTGCTCATGGAGATTTCTGTCCATGGAACCTGATGATAGTAGGTGGGGAACTTAAAGCTTTTGACTGGGAAATGGCCGGCTATTATCCTCGGGGATATGACCTTTTTACGTATATCTTCCAGACAAGTTTTCTTCTTTACCCTAAACGAAGAATTGATGATATGCTGAGTCATAACTCTAAATATATTCAGCAATTCTTTGGTAGCAAGGACTGGAAAGGTTATCTGCGATCTTTTGCTGAGATTAAGCTTCAGCAGGAGTCAGATCTGAATAAGAGAAAATTAGGGCCGTATTATAATCAGCTGCTGGATTATGCAAAGAGAACTTAAGATTCTGGTTTCAGCATATGCCTGTGGCCCTGGTATGGGCTCTGAACCAGGCATGGGATGGAATTATGTAATTGGCCTTAGTAAGTACCACCAAGTTCATGTAATTTCAGAAGAGAAGAAATTTAAAGCCCCAGTATTAAGTTACTTAAAGGATAATCCCGATACGAACAAAAACCTGACGTTCTATTTTATAAGAAAAAGTCGGCATAAATTTTTGAGAAAAATCTGGCCTCCTTCATACTATTGGTATTATCGCAGGTGGCAAAAGAAGGCATGGGCAATGGCAGTTGAACTTGATAAGCAGGAGGACTTCGACCTGATTCATCAATTAAATATGGTTGGTTACCGAGAGCCAGGGTATTTATGGAAAATTAGTAAGCCCTTTGTTTGGGGGCCTATTGGCGGACTGGAAAACTCTCCCTGGAAATTCTTGCCCTCCTTAGGGTTAAAAGGATTTGTTTTTTACAGCGGCAGGAATATTTTTAATACTCTTCAAAGGAACTTTCTTTTAAGGCCCAGGCGGGCTGTAAATCAAAAAAGATCCACTGTAATAGCAGCGACTGAAAACAGTGCATTATGGATAAATAAAATATGGCACAAGCAGGCAGTAGTCATTCATGAAGTAGGACAAGAAGCCTCCCTAGCTAATTGTTCAGCCATTAGAGATCAGAGTAATCAGCCATTTAGGATTGTCTGGAGTGGGTTACATACAGCGAGGAAAAACCTCCCACTGCTTTTAAAGGCTTTAGCAAAAGTAAAATTTCCGTTTAAGTGTGAAATTCTTGGGACAGGCGAAATGACCACTAGATGGGAAAAACTATCGGTTAGAATTGGAATTGACAAATCATGTAATTGGCATGGTTGGCTTGGTCGAATGGAGGCTCTGTCGATTATGCAAACCGGACACGTTTTTTGTATTACCAGTATTAGTGATCTTACCTCCACAGTTACACTTGAGGCCCTATCGTGCGGGTTACCAATAATCTGCCTTGATCATTGCGGTTTTTCAGATGTGGTTAACGAAGATTGTGGAATAAAAATACCCGTCACCTCGCCTTCAAAAGCAGCAAAAGACTTCGCTCTTGCACTCGAAAGGTTATTTTCCGATGAAGAGTACCGAAGTCAGTTAAGCAAGGGTGCTCTAATGCGCGCAGCTGAATTTAGCTGGGATAAAAAGATAGATTCGTTAAACAATGTTTACAGGTCCCTGTTGGAAGTATGAAAAGAGTATTGTTTATTCTTCACCTTCCCCCTCCTCATCACGGGGCATCATTAGTAGGCAATTTGATAAAAACGAATACTCAAATTAATAGTACATTTGTAACCCGTTATATTAATCTAAGCACTTCTGATACCATAGAAGACATCGGACGGACTTCGGTCAGAAAGGGAATAAACTATTTGGCTCTTATACTGAGAGTAATAAATGGAATCCTGGTATTCAAACCTGATTTATGCTATATCACACCTTCTGCAAAGGGTTATGGCTTCTACAAAGATGTAATTATTATAGCCATAATAAAGTTTTTTCGGGTAAAGAGGATTTTCCATTATCATAATAAGGGGATAATTGAACGACATAATCGTTTGCCTGACAACCTGCTTTACAAATTTTCATTCAGGAATGCAAGTGTTATTATGTTATCCAAACTTTTGTATCAGGAGGTAGAGAGATATGTGCCTGAAAGTCACGTGTTTTATTGCCCTAACGGGATACCTGATTTGTTAAATGATTTACATGAGCCTTCTTTTAAGAATAGTGGTAGCCCGGTTGAAGTATTATTCCTGTCTCACCTTATGAGGTCTAAAGGTATGCTTGTCCTTATTGAGGCATGTGCGATTTTAAAGGCCAGAGACACCAATTTTCACTGCACTATTGCAGGAGGTGACGCTGAAATGAAACAAAAAGAAGTAGAGGAGATTGTGAGGTTAAGAGAATTGACTGATCTGATCAGTTTTACCGGTCCTGTTTATGGCGAGAAAAAGGTTGTATTAATGAAATCTGCTGACATCCTGGCACATCCCTCATTCAATGACTGTTACCCGCTTGTGCTGCTGGAAGCAATGAGTTTATCATTACCAATTATTTCTACATTCGAAGGCGCCATTCCCGAAATTGTAGACACTGGAATCACAGGCTTCCTGGTTCCTTCCAAAGATCCCAAATCACTTGCCGATAAACTTGAGATATTGATTAAAGATCCGGAATTGAGAGACAAAATGGGTGCCGCCGGAAGAGAAAAGTTTGAACGGGAGTTTACTCTTGATAGGTTTGAGAAGAGGCTGGCTGAAATACTTGACTTTGCAGCGAATGATTGAATGCATAAGTAGATGAGCCGGCCGGATTCTTTGCCTATTCTCGGTTACGGAGTGTATAACGATAGCACGGATTACTTCTCCGATGGCGTCACAGGGGTGGTTGCAACTCTCAATCCTCACTCGTATGTTATTGCCAGGAGAGACAGGCTGTTCCGGGAGGCTCTGCGACAAAGTGATATCCTTCTTCCAGATGGCGTGGGGATACAGTTGGCCGCAAGGGTACTCGAAGGGAAAGCTATAAAAAAGATAGCAGGGTCAGACCTTCATGACTTGGTCATAGCTGCCCTTGACAAGAGAGGCGGATCGTGTCTTTATCTTGGCTCTTCAGAGGAGACGCTGCAACGGATAAGTGCGAGGCTTACCTTGGAAAGCCCGCGTGTGAGAGCAGGGTTTCACAGTCCTCCCTTCAGAGAGCATTTTACCGCAGAGGAGAATGATGCTATGATAAAGGTGGTGAACGCCTTCGATCCTGATGTTCTGTTCGTGGGCATGACCGCACCTAAACAAGAGAAATGGGTTTATGAAAACCGGGAGCGATTGAATGTTCCGCTTATATGCTGTATAGGCGCCGCCTTCGACTTCTACGCTGGCACGGTCAAACGGCCAGGAAACATCTGGATCAGGATAGGGCTCGAATGGATGCCACGACTGCTCCGTGAACCACGCCGTCTGTGGAAACGGAATCTTGTATCAACGCCGTTATTCCTCTGGTACCTCCTTATCGAGAAATTCAGGCATATTAATGCTAGGAGAGGGAATCACGGAGAGAGTCAAAGATGAAACGCCTTTTATGGTTTCTCGGATTTCTTCTGCTCGTTGCCGTGTTGTCTGTGGTAGGATGCCGTAATTCAGGCACATGGCTGGCCAGGGAGGATATCCCTCCTCATGCCGATGCCATGGTACTGCTCATGGGCCCATTCCCGGAGAGGGTGCTGCAGGCTGCCGACCTGTACAACCAGGGTGTGGCAGACGGTATGATCATTGTTTATGAAAGTATGGGGCCTTATCAGCTTCTCGAAGCAAGAGGCGCTGCCGTGGTCAGAACAACGGAACAGGCACGCGATGCCGCCATGGCGCTGGGGATGCCTGACTCATGTATAACCATGCTCCCCGGTGATGCACGAAGCACCCTCGACGAAGCGCTGGCAGTAAGAGATTACATTTCCGGCAAACCGGGGCTCGATACACTGATACTTGTTTCATCACCGGCACACATGGGCAGGTCTTACATAATCTTCCGGACGGTTCTGCACGAGGCTGGCATAAACGCCTGCATAGGAACCAGCCCGAGTAAATACTCTTCCTTCAGGGCTGACCGGTGGTGGCGACAAAAAGAAGATATCCAGTCGGTGCTTTCCGAATGGATGAAGATTGTGAGCTTCGTCATTTATGAAAGAAGGAAGGCTGTTTAAAATACCGGTGCAAAAGTTTATCAACAGGTATCAAAAAAACATATTTCTGAAAGCAGTATCTGTCAAATCTGAATAACTTTGTATCAGTCATTATCCCCCGGGCTAAGTTACCTCGGTCGTGAATCTGATATAAGAACATTTATTTAATGATAGGGAAGGGGAAGAACTAAACAAATTGGTTTTTGTTGATTGTTAGACAATTGATAAAGTTACTTCCCGGATGCTATGTATGAAATTACAGTAAAAGGACTGCCATCCATCCTGATTGCATTAATCGGAGCTGCATTCATTACGTGGTATTTTATACCCCGGGTTATCAAGATTGTAAATGAGCGCAAGCTCTCTGACAGACCAGGCAGACATAAAATTCATAAGCGGGATATTCCAACCCTTGGCGGGATAGCCATCTTCGGCGGCTTCGTGTTCGGCTACCTCCTGGCCGTTGACGGCCATATTGACGGAGGCACATATGTCGTTGCTGCAGCGCTGATCCTCTTCTTCACAGGGCTGAAGGACGATCTCATAAATCTCAGTCCGGTAAAGAAAATTACAGCCGAGGTTGTTGCAGCGCTGCTGATAGCATTCTTCACAGGCCTTCGCTTCACCAGTTTCCACGGCCTGGGCGGGATAGAAACAATCCCGGTATGGCTTTCATATTTTATAACTGTCTTCCTGGTGGTTCTGATCATCAATGCTGTCAATCTGATCGATGGCATTGACGGTCTTGCAGCCTCGGTGGGCATTATTGGATCAACGGTATTCGGTGCATGGTTCAGCCTGTCGGGCGATTTCGGATATGCAATCATGGCCGGAGCACTGCTGGCTTCGCTCTGTGTATTCATTTACTATAACGTCTCGCAGGGGCCGCTGAAGATATTCATGGGCGACTCAGGCTCCCTGGTGCTGGGGTTCATACTGGCTGTCTTTGCCATCCGTTTCAACGAGATCAACGCCGCGGGCGAAGGATTCCGGGTATTGCAGTCGTCACCATCGGTTTCAATTGCAATACTGATAGTGCCTCTGTTTGATACGCTGCGGGTGATAGTCCTGAGGCTTTACCACGGCCAGTCGGTTTTCCGGGCGGATAACCGGCACACGCATCATCTTTTGTTGCGTATGGGTCTCACACACTTGCAGGCCACACTGATAATAGCCACCTTCAATATCTTTATTATTGCCCTGGCCTTTTTGCTGGATCCGGTCGGGATCTTCTGGCTGGCGTTAATCATTCTAAGTATCTGCACCCTCCTGGTGTTTGTCCTTGACAGGCTGGTAATGAGAAAGGAGAGGCGGACAGCACAGGTGAAGGCCGCACCTGTGACAGCTGTGGCAGAGAGCTTGTGATCACCCTGATCCCGGTTTTCATACGTATGCCTCCTTTAACAAGTATCCCTCCTGACGTACTAAGGTACCGTCACCGGTTATCGGTGCAGCAGATCAATTCCCTTTTTGGCAGGGAGGTGATTGAGGAGACCCTCGGGGAGAAGGCCGGGGCGCTTGTGAAGGTCGCGGAGTTTATCAGGGTCACTGACCTGCTTCGTGCTGCAAGCATTGACTTCATCCCGCTAAAGGGACCGCTGCTCTCTTTCAGGCTATACGGTGATGCCACAACCAGAAGATATGGCGATATAGATATCCTGGTTGATCCTTTGGAGGTGGAAAAAGCCCGGGTGGGCCTGTTGGCTGCCGGTTATAATGAATATATGGTTACATGGCCGGAATCTGCCATGGGGAAGAAGAAAGCCCTGAGATTCTGGCATCATGTATCCTTTCAGAATCCTGAGAGCGAGGTAGTCACTGAGTTGCACTGGAAACTTTCAAACAGGCAATGGCTTAATTTCAGGAATGCGGACAGGTTTGTCAGGGAGAATCTTTGTAATGTTGAGTTCTGTGGCAACAAATACCAGGTTCTGAATCCGGAGGCAGAATTGTTATACCTGGTGATTCATGGGGGAATTCACCGCTGGGGGATGCTAAAGTGGCTTGTGGATATTCAACGATATCTTGAGATTTCTGGTTTCGACAATGGAAAATTCTGTGGTTTGGTAAAGTGGTTCGATTGCGGACGGATGGTGACACTGTGCAACAGGATGCTTGAAGAATATTTCCCGGGTACATCGTTACTTCCGTGCGGAACACAACTGCCCTGTTATATGGAGAGATTGGCGGAAGAGACCATTGAAAAGCCTTCTTCCAGGGGTCCCGGAAGTATCAGTGAGATCCTGCATCTTCTGCCCTACTCTTTCATTGTTTATCCGGGGGTAAAATACAAGGTGAAAATATTGGGGATGATTGCTGGCAGCAGCCTCTTCAACGGACGGCTGAGCCGTTTATTTGACTGACATGAATCAACAATTGCAGAAGCCGAAAGTAGCACTTGAAGGTGTTAAAATCAAGTCCGATGCCTCTGTCAGGGTAATCGGTGACATCCGTTTTTCTGATGAAGGCGTTGATGTAAACGAAAGGGAATTCCTGTTAAAAGTACCGGGGGTAGGCTATTTCTACGCATGTGACGGGAAGATTGTTGAGTATTCGGCAGAAAAAGGAGCTGATCTGCAATGGGTGCAGCTTTACCTCAACAACCAGGTGCTTGTGGCCCTGCTGCACCAGAGGAAGGTTATCAGCTTTCATGCCAGCAGCTTCATGTTGGACAGGCGGGGAGTGATGATTCTGGGTGAGACGGGAGCAGGCAAGACATCACTGACGGTAGCCTTTGCAATGAATGGGGCGGGATTTATGTCCGATGACCTGACCCCGGTTGTATTCAGGGAAGACGTGCCCCTTATATGGTCACTTAACAGGAGGGTCAAACTAAGAGAGGATTCAATTGAACAGCTTGAAATCGGCGGGGGGAACCTGTCAGAGGCTGAGTCAGGGACAGGAAAGAAGTATATGCATATTGAGAAAGGGGCTGATGAGTACCACCGGCTCGACGTAATTGTGAAGATAGAGACCGGGGATGTTAATGAGCCGGTATTCATGAATCTCTCCGCGGCAGAGAGGTTTACCCTTTTACGCAGCGAAGTATGTTCCTGGGAGATCCTTGCCGGGATGCCGGAGACAGAGGCTGCTTACCTGCAACAGCTAGTTAAGATAATTGAAAAGGTACATTTTGTAAAAGTGACCCGGCCTGCAGATATAGAGATCAGGAAGATGCATGAGGTAGTAAGGGATTACCTTCTGTCGCAGCCCTAAAACATGGGTACGGTGATCAGCGGGATTGCAAAGTTCGGTAAGCTAACTCCCAGGGAGCAGATACTGTTCCTCGAGGCGCTGGTTCTGCATCTGTGGACAGGTTTGACGCTTAAGGTTATTCCGTTCAGGTGGATAGCAAAAGTATTTTCAAGTCGGCAGTCTTCAGTCGGCAGTCCTCAGTCAGAGGTGGTTGAGTTGATAAAAACTGCAATTGGCAGGGCATCGAAGGTGTCACCATGGCGGAACAGGTGCCTGGTGAGTTCCCTGACAGGGAGGATCATGCTGCGTCGCAGGAAGATCAGTTCTCAGTTATCTTTAGGTGTGGCAAAGAACCCGGAGGGAAAAACAATCGCCCATGCCTGGCTAAAGTCCGGGGAGTACGAAATTGTTGACAGAAGAGGCGGTTACACAGAACTTTTTTCTTTCTAAAATGTTCTGAATCCATTGCAAGTTGTGAAAAACAATTAAATTTGTATTCTAATTCAGGCGGAAATGAACAACCTAAACCATCAGAAAAAGAGCTGGGTCAAGCCAGCTGTTCATTTGCTCATTATAAAAAAAGATACATTCGGCGGTTCTTCACTTGAGGCTGAGACTAAAGGAGCCGGTATGCCCAATGTTCCTGCAAACCCGACACCCAGATAGCCTCATCTTCCACTGACGGGCTGATTTTCCTGACTTTTAAAATCTGATTACTTCCCTGCATCCTTCATGATATGCGGTTCATTTTTTCTTGCCGGTTCCGGTGACAATCCGTCAGCGTGGGATGAATACTACCGTGATGATGAAGGCCTCTGCTTTAATCCGGTCAGCACGGATGCCTTCAGCGGAGGTTATTATCTGCATCAGCGGCTTCCGCTGACAGGAGATGACCTCCTCTTTCATGACCCGGGTAATGACCTTATCGTTCTGTTTTCGGGTTATATATACAACAAGCACGGACTGCCAGGCAGGCACGGTTTTGATGCAGGAGAACCCGAACCTCGTATAGCGGCCAGACTGTTCCTGGAGGAAGGTCCTGATTTTGTTAGAAGACTAAACGGCGATTTCGCGATCTTCATCGGCCAGCCCGCCAGACGGCGGGCTTATCTTTTCCGTGACCAGGTTGGAATCAGGCCGCTGGCTTACAGCGCTGACAGCAGCAAGCTGCTCTTCTCTTCAGACGTAAATTCTCTCTGCCGGCGCCTGGGTGGCAGGAAACCGGTCTCAGAAGAATACCTGCATGGTTTCTTCAAGTACATTGATCTGACCAAAACCCCTTCGGACAGTGTGAAGAGACTCCTGCCCGGACATTGCCTGGAGTACTCTGAAAGCGGAGTCAGGATCACCCGGTACTGGAATCCGGAAAGGATCAAGACTGATAACAGAATGAACTATGAAGAGATGCTGTCAGGGCTGAGGGAGCTTGTTGAGGATGCCGTGGCTATAAGATGTGACAACCGGTTTACTGCAGGAGCCCATGTGAGCAGCGGACTCGACTCGTGCACGGCAGCTGCCCTGGCCAGGAGAAATTATATAAGGCAGGATACATTTCACGGCTACTCATGGTCGCCCTCCGGATTTACACCGCACGATCCGGCCTATGACGAGAGGGATCTTGTGCGAAGCCTCTGCAGCAGGGAAAGGATCATGCCTGTTTTTTCCGGCATGACCCCGGAGGAATTTCTTGAACGGGTATCAGATTTTTATCATAACAGGGGTAACTATTTCGAGGAGCATACACTGGGGCAGGCAGCAGCCAACGGCACCAACCTCCTATTCAGCGGATGGGGAGGTGATGAGTTTATCAGTACAGGTGACCGGGGCATTGATACTGATCTGCTCCGGAGGCTGAACTTCCGGACATATTTCAGAAGAAATCCGGTAAGGCCTGTTAAACGGTTCATCAGGAAATTTTTGCTTTACACTCTTCTTCCGGCTCTCGGTATTCTGCAGTGGAACGTAGCCCGTTCATTCTCAAATGATGCGAGGTACCTTAAGAAGCCATTCGGGAAAACCGAGCGCAAGGTACTGCGCAACTTCTATTTTTACACCTCGAGGCGACAGCTGCATCTGCGGTATCTCAGGTTTTACCATGTACAGGAGAGGTGTGAGAGCTGGATGATATCAGGGTACCGCCGGGGCGTTGAATACCGCTATCCGCTGCTTGATATGCGGATAGTGGAGTATATTGTAAGATTACCTTCGTTACTGCTTTGCCGGACAGATTATTTCAGGCCTTTGCTCAGGATAATCGGTGAGGGATGGCTTCCTGATGATGTGAGGCTGAACGTAAGCAAGCTGGATCCGGTCTACATGGAGTGGTGGTATGAGTTGTTCAGGGAGACAGGGCTGAAGCTGATGGAAGAGGCCGGGCAGTGGCAGGCCAATGCGGAACTTGGGTTTATCAACTTTAAAAAGCTGACCGATGACATAGCTCTTTACCGGAGAGATCCGGCAGCAATTGATGGCAGGGTTCTTTTCAAGTCGCTTGTTTATATGAATGCAGTGCACCGGTTTACAGTCAAATATCATGAATAGTTGTCAGGCGCCTCTGAGGGAGCAGGAAATCTGCGTCACCTGTGGCTTCTGCTGTGACGGGACGCTTTTTGCGCATGCCCTGCTTAACCCGGGGGAGAAGGGTAATCTGCCTGAGAAAATAGAGGAGAATCTCTTCAGCGCGGCTGAGCGCGATTACTTTCATCTGCCATGCAGATATTTTAACGGCAGGTGTTCAATTTATGACAGGCAGAGGGCCGACGTGTGCGGCTCATACCGCTGCCAGCTGCTGAGAGACTTTTCTGACTGCATTATCACCTACGGGCAGGCCCTGGGGATTGTTGAGCGGGCGAGGCAGGTAAGAAGTGAACTGATGGAGCAGTATTCTCTGCTCACAGGAAAGAGAGACAGTGTTCATTTTATGAAGGTTCTGAAAGAGGCAGGCAATAATCTGCTGCAGGAGGGCGATACAGTGTCAGCAGCGATGGATCGGGAACTTTTCCTGGCGAGATGTAATATCTTTGAAGCCCTTCTCATAAAGCATTTCCGGTCGGCAGATGAGTTTGAAAAGCTTGTAATGAAGTAGAACAGTTAAAGAATATGGAAAACAGAAGCAGTGACCAACGGACAAAGTACACAAGAAACAGCAGGACGATCTCGGGGCGGTTGCATGACGAGCTGGTGATGATGGACCTGGAGCAGGGGAAGTATTTCTCCCTTAATCCTGTTGCCACGAGAATATGGGATCTGCTTGAGAAAGAGATGACCCTGGACGAACTGTGCACAGTGCTCACTGAGGAATACGATGTAGAGTCGAATCAGTGCATGGATGAGGTCAGGGAATTGCTGGAGGAGATGGAAAAGCTGGGGCTCGTCGGTGCTTTCCGGGGGTGAAGATGTCTGCCGGCAGATTAAAACCCGGTAGTGTATGGTCAGACCGTTTGATTCATGAAGAAGTTCCTGTTTTTTATCAAGACTTTCAGGTTGCTGCGGGAGCATCAGCCCTGGAAGCTCGTTCTGATCTTCATGCTGACGATTGTGCAGGGGGTGACGTCGGGGTTTTCCATCGTACTGCTCATTCCGCTTTTGCAGTTGCTGAATATAGGGGCGGGGGAGGCTGACGGCATTGCGCTTGCCATCCGTAACTTCGCCGAAGGCGCTGGCATTCAGATCACAATAGGGAGCATACTGGTTATTTACATGGTTCTGCTGACATTCAGCGCACTGATACAGTACTTCAAGTCAGTCATTGATGCCCGTTACCAGCAGACCTTTATCTACTCGCTTCGCCGGAGACTGTTTCGCAAGATCATCATGGCCGACTGGCAATTGCTAAACAGTCGCAGCAAGACCAACCACCTGCAGGTGCTCACCCGCGAGGTGTCCAACCTCGCGAATTATTACTTTTACTTTCTGCGGCTGCTCACCGCGGTCATCATGACCGGTGCCTATACTCTCTATGCCTTGCTGATCTCAGGACGGTTCACGCTTGTGATCATCGCCGTGGGTGCTTTACTGTTCTTCGCTCTGCGAACGTATCTCAGGAGATCACTGAGGCTGGGACAGGGGTATGCTGATTCCTACAACAGGCTCCTCAAATACATAGATGACTTCTGGCAGACTGTGAAGATTGCCAAGGTGCACAGCTCGGAAGAATTTTATGCCAGTCGTTTTGACGAGGCGAACGTCTCTCTGCTGAACATGGAGTACATGATGCAGAGGAACTGGTCTTTTCCGCAGCTGATACAGCGTATTGCAGGGTTGCTGGTGCTTGTGGCGATAGTCTGGTTCGGGTACCGGTCGGGATCGGTGCCTATGTCTTCGTTCGTAATACTGATACTGCTCTTCTCGCGGATTTTTCCGCAGATGATATCGATGAACACAGACATCAGTATGATTGTTTCCAATGTGGCGTCTGTTAAGCTTGTGATGCAGCTCGATGAGGATCTGCCGGATTGCGATGTGCGATTTGCGATTCGCGAATTGCGAATTGCGGAGTTAAAGGAGGGGATAAGGCTGGAGGGGATAAGCTTTTCGTACCCGGACGGGTCGAGGTTGTTTGAAGGGTTTGACGCCAATATCAGGGCACGCTCCATCACAGGGATCATCGGGCAGTCGGGTCAGGGGAAGACCACCCTGATTGATCTGATTGCAGGGTTACAGAAGCCTGCTGCCGGGCGGATACTTATTGACGGCGTGATGCTGGATGAGGATATGCTGCCGCGATGGAAGGCGGGATTGGGTTACCTGCCGCAGGATCCGTTCTTCATTGATGGCACTCTGCGCGAAAACCTTGTGTGGGACAGCGTTACCGGAGCCGGCGGAAGCGTGCTGCCTGGCAAAGGAGGTGGCAGAGCCGGAGAAGGTGTAAGTGATGAAGAGATCATGTCGGTTCTGGAGCAGGTTAACGCTTCGCACCTGGTGGCGAGGTTCAGGAAGGGGCTGGATGCCTTCGTGGTTAACTGGCACACATCGTTCTCCGGTGGCGAGTGTCAGCGGCTGGCGCTGGCGAGGGTGCTGCTGAGGAGGCCGTCGGTGCTGCTGCTGGATGAGGCAACCTCATCGCTAGATGCGGAGAATGAGGCCACCGTGATGGAGGTGCTGGCGAAGCTGAAGGAGAGGGTGACGATAGTGTTCGTGACTCACAGGGAGTCGGTGACAAGGTGGTTTGATGAGGTGATAAAGATCTGAATTACAGCCTGACTGCATAAATAATCAGAAAAAGGTTATATATGCAGTTATAATCTATGATTGACTTGTGAGACCTGGACTTGCATTACTCAGCAGTCATAATCACGAAACTGAAAACATAATCGTTTTCGATCGTAACCAGAAATAACCATATTAATTTGCGTTTAGTATCGCAGATAATTTATATTTGTACTTTAAAAATACAGGATATATTAAAGTAGAACTTTAAATTATCATGTTTATAAGAGAACAAAATTTCAGTGGCAGAGATGCTGAAAGTGCATTCCTGTGGGGGGCAAGGCAAACCGGGAAGAGCACGCTTCTCAGGATGATGTTCCCGGGAGTTCTTTATTTTGATCTCCTGCTTTCAGATGTTTTCAATCGTTTCTTAAGCAATCCGGCTCTGCTGCGTGAAACAGTAGAAGCCGACAACTCCTCATCACCGGTAATTATAGATGAAATTCAGAGAATACCATCGTTGCTCAATGAAGTGCAATGGCTTATCGTCAACAGGAACAGGCAGTTTATTCTCAGCGGATCGAGTCCCCGTAAAATAGTAAGATCAGGTGGTAATCTGTTAGGGGGCAGGGCGCTGCGGTATGAACTTTATCCGCTCATTTACAGGGAAATACCTGACTTTGATCTTTTACGGGCGTTGAACAACGGACTTCTGCCAAGGATGTATCTGTCTGACAAGCCGGCCAGGTTGTTGTCTGCCTATATCGGTAGTTATCTCAGGGATGAAATAATGGCAGAAGCCAGGATCAGGAATATTTCATCGTTTTCCCGGTTCCTGGAGGCTGCGGCATTTTCAAACGGCGAGATAGTAAACTATTCAAATATCGCCACTGACTGCGGAGTCAGCAGTCCTACGATAAAGGAGTATTTTCAGATTCTGGAGGATACCATGACGGGCAGATTTCTTCCGTCATACCAAAAGAAACCGAAACGAAGGGTTATAGTTGCGCCAAAGTTCTGGTTCTTTGATATCGGGATTGCCAATTACCTGCTCAGGAGAGGGAAGATAACAGCAGGAAGTGAGGCATTCGGAAAGGCTTTCGAGCATTTTATTTATCATGAGCTCTATTCTCACAGTCATTATTCGGGTATTAATTATCCGTTGTCTTTCTGGCGGACATCTTCGCAAACTGAAGTTGACTTTATTCTGGGCGACAATGAGGTGGCAGTTGAGGTTAAGGCAACTGAACAAGCAAATGAGAAGCATCTTAAAGGGCTGAAAATCTTTGCAGATGAGTACAATACAAAACGACTCATCCTGGTGTCAAATGACAATCTTCCACGTAAAACCGGCAACATATCAATCCTCCCATGGAGAGTGTTTCTGGAGAAGCTTTGGGTCGGGGAAATAATCAAATGAGTGCAACAGAAGCCGGGATTCCTTGTTTAATGTCTATAAAAGAGGAATCGGTAAAAATGTATTGATCAGGACTAATGACCAAAAAGATTTATTTGTGCAGTCCGCACATGGGTGGCGGAGAGATGAAGTACGTAAAGGAGGCGTTTGACTCCAACTGGGTGGCTCCGCTGGGGCCGAATGTGGATGATTTCGAGCGTGAGTTATGTGCTGCCACGGGGGCGAAGAATGTTGCGGCGCTCTCTTCGGGGACGGCGGCGATTCATCTTTCGCTTATAATGCTGGGGGTGGGACCGGGTGATTATGTGATCGGAACATCATTCACCTTCTCGGCTACGGTCAATCCGATAGCTTACCTGGGAGCGACTCCGGTGCTGGTGGACAGCGAGACTGATACGTGGAATATGGATCCCGAGCTTCTTGAGGAGGCTATTCTTGGTATTAAGTCAGGAGTCTTGCGGTCTGACGGTCCTGCGGTCTTGCAGTCAAAAGACAACGGGGAGGGGAAGTTGCCGAAGGCGATTGTTGTGGCGCATCTTTACGGGATGCCGGCGAGGATGAAGGAGATAATGGCTGTGGCCGACAAGTACGGTATTCCGGTGGTTGAGGATGCTGCCGAGGCGCTGGGGTCAGAATATATGGGCCGGCGGGTTGGCTGTAACAGCAAGTTCGGGATTCTGTCGTTCAACGGCAACAAGATAATCACCACAAGCGGCGGCGGGGCGCTGATAAGTGATGATGCAGCACTGATTGAAAAGGCTAGGTTCCTAGCCACGCAGGCGCGTGATCCGGCGCCGCACTACCAGCACAGCGAGATCGGGTACAACTACCGGATGAGCAACGTGGTGGCCGGTGTTGGACGGGGACAGCTCGAGGTGCTTGACCTTCGCGTACGGCAGCACCGGGAGTTCAACGCCTGGTATCGCGAGTTGCTTAAGGATGTACCGGGGGTGAGGTTCCAGTCGGAGCCGTCGCCGGACTTTTACTCTAATTTCTGGCTGACATGCATCGTGATTGATCCAGCCGTGGCGGGGACCGACCGCGAAAAACTTCGCCTTGCGTTTGAGGCGGCAAATATTGAGTCGCGTCCCCTCTGGAAGCCAATGCACCTGCAGCCGGTCTTTGCCGGGTGTCCGGCTTTTGTAAACGGTACATCGGAGAAGCTGTTTGAGAACGGACTGTGCCTGCCGAGCGGGTCGAATATTGATGAAGAGGGGCGGGAGAGGATTGCGGAGGTGCTGAAGAGGGAGCTCAGGACGTAGGCGGCAGTACCAGACGGCAGTTTTGGGACTCCGACAGGGGATGAGTACCAATCCCGTATCCGCTGGCTGTCGGATCGGGGTGGCAGTGTCCGGAATCTTTGCCTTTCACCCGGATTTTGGTTATCTTTATAACTCGCAGACGAATTGCAATGAAACCAAGGAGCGGACATAATCATGAGATACCAGAACAATTCCGGAAATATTTCTGGGATGTCGATCCTTTTGCTTTATCCCTGGAAAAGAGTTCGGGATTCATTGCTGAACGCATTATGAATTTTGGGGATCAGGAAGCAATTAAATGGCTCCTGACTGTTCTTGACACAGAATTCATAAAGTCTCTGGTTGCTGATAGCCGTAATCTGACTCCAAAAACAAGAAATTACTGGCAGGTTATGTTCCACACTCAAAAAAATAGCTGAAACTGAATATGCCCGGAGCCATGCATATTGATATTTTACCCCAGGAGCAACAGCAGTTGTTCAGGCGGCTTTCAACCGAGTCATTTTTAAGAGACTGGTACCTGGCCGGAGGAACCTGTCTGGCATTGTACCTCGGTCACAGGCGATCATTTGATTTCGATTTCTTTATTCATGCAGATTTTAATACATCTCATATTGTCAACATCCTTGCCGGTATTGGTACTTATGAGAGAAGCAATGAAGAGAAAAACACTGTAAACGGCATCCTTGATGGTGTAAAAGTTTCGTTTCTGGGTTACAAATATGAAATGATTGACGATATCGTGAATTATGATGGAATAAGACTGGCCGGAATCAGGGATATTGCCGCTATGAAGATCGAAGCCATTGCAGGCCGGGGAAGTCGAAAGGACTTTGTTGATTTATTTTTTCTTCTGAAGCAATTTTCGTTGGAAGAGATATTGGCATTCCATGCCACAAAGTATGGACCAGGACTGAACAACCAGTACCATCTAAAGAAGTCGCTGGTATGGTTTGCTGATGCCGAGCCAGAGGTAATGCCGTTGATGACTGCTCCTCTGAAATGGGAAGAGGTCAAGAAAAGTATTAGTCGTTATGTCAGGAATCTTTATCCCGGTGTATGAGGTCTTCAACTGTCAGAAAAAATGCATTCTTTGAATGTTGGCCAGGTTTATTGTCAAACTTTAATGTCATTACCACAACAGGTCAGATTGTTAAAATTCTGGCAGATTCTCCGGTCTCTTTGAACAATTCTGAATACCGCAGATAATCTTATGTCAAAAAAAGTTTTCGTCAGCGGATGTTTTGACATGCTCCATTCGGGTCATGTGGCATTCTTCGAGGAGGCGGCCACGCATGGTGAACTGTATGTGGGGATAGGGTCAGACCGCACAATTGGTGAGCTGAAGGGCCGCCGTACAATCAACGGCGAGCGCGAGAGGCTATATATGATCAGTTCTCTCCGGGTCGTGAAGGATGCATGGATCAACAGGGGCTCGGGGCTGCTCGATTTCGAGGAGGAGCTTCGGGGGCTGCGGCCGGATATATTCTTTGTCAATGAGGATGGATATACTCCCGACAAGAAGCGGCTCTGCGATGAGCTGGGTGTTGAACTTGTTGTGAGCCGGCGGGTGCCTGTCAGCGGGTTGCCGCCGCGTTCCACGACTGCGCTGCGCAGTGAGTGCCGTATACCTTACCGCCTGGATCTTGCCGGCGGGTGGCTTGACCAGCCGTATGTCTCGAAATTCTGGCCGGGGGCGGTGCTGACTATATCCATTGAACCCGACCTGGAGTTCAATGACCGCAGCGGGATGTCGAGCTCCACACGCAAGAAGGCGGTGGAGCTGTGGCATACGGATATCCCGGATGGCGATCCGCAATTGCTGGCGCGGACACTGTTTTGTCTTGAGAATCCGCCGGGGACTACCTATGTCAGCGGATCACAGGATGCGATTGGAATTGTGTATCCCGGGCTGAACCGGCTTGATTATGCTGCCGGCGAGTACTGGCCGGAGAAGATCACAACAGTGAGTGATTCTGAGGTGCTTGACTGGCTGGAGCAGCGGTTATGGTTCATCACCCTGCCGCCGCGGGCCGGTGGGTTCAATGTGCTGGATGAGACGAATATTTCCGTCGAGGGGGCCAGGGCGCTTGCCGAATCTGCTGACGGGGTGTGGAAGGCTGTTCTGGCGCGCGACATTGAGGGGCTGGGTCGGAGTTACAAGGCATCGTTTGAGGCCCAGGTGGCGATGTTCCCGCTGATGAAGAGCCGGGTGGTGAGCGAGACAATTGACCTCTATAAAGACCGGGCGCTGGCATGGAAGCTGGCCGGCGCCGGTGGCGGCGGGTACCTGGCGATGGTGTCAGAGAGGCCGATAGAGAATGCGATACAGATCAGAATAAGAAGAGAACGTACTGTTTAACTTAGTTAGAAGTCCTCAGTCCACAGTCCTCAGTCGGCAGTCAGCAGAACTGGATTTACTTGTAAAAAAGGTTGGATAATTGGGGAATTTTGACTATATTTGAGTTTAACCATTGAGTATGTATAGTCCAGAAATAAAGGCATTTATCAGGGAGAAGAGCAATCTTTTCTGGTCTATTCCGGAGGATAGGAAAGAGGAGATCAGTCCAGGTTTGCTGGTTGAGACAATTCTGAATTACGGCTCAATGGATGATGTCAGGAAGCTAATCAGACTGATGGGGATAGACGAGGTTGCCAGGGTATTTTTTAGCGCAAAAGGAAGGCAAAAGCTGAACTATTATCCTCAGATTCACAACTACTTTTCACTCCTGTTCAAAAAATATGCATAAGGAGATCCTTTCAGAAAAGCAGAAGGAATTGCTTCCGTTGATCAGGCAGTTCAGCAGGGAGTATTATCTCGCAGGAGGGACAGCTGTAGCACTACATATAGGTCACCGTCGGTCGATTGATTTTGATCTTTTCAAATTCTCTTCTCTCAACCATAAAAAGAACATTGATAGAATAGCAGGCTTGCGACTGCCCTACGAAGTGACCTGGCGGGAAACTGGCCAGATGAATGTTACTGTGGGTGATGTCAAAATGACATTTCTGGAGTATCCTTTCCTTATTTTGCCGAAGAAGAAATTCGATAATATCATAAAGATTCCTGATCTGATTGATCTTGCCGCCATGAAGGCATATGCTCTGGGCAGGAGATCAAAGTGGAAGGATTATGTGGACCTTTATTTCATCCTGAAGGATTATTATTCAATAAGTCAGATTTCTGCGAGGGCATCAGAGATATTTGAACAATTGTTCTCGGAAAAGCTTTTCAGGACTCAATTAAATTATTTTAAAGATATCGATTACTCTGAACAGGTTGAGTATATCGGTACTCCTGTTCCCGAAGATGTGATTCGGACCTTCCTTAACGAAAAGTCACTCGAGATCAAACTCTGAAAGCAATCATGCTCCAGGGGCCACTTATCATGCTTGAAAAACCTAACCGATGCTTGGCCTCCTTTGTAAAAGTTTGTTGAAACACAAAAATTCATATGAATTTTTGTTGTCCGGGACATTTATTCAAACGAATTTTTGTTTCACTGCTTACATTCATGTCCTATAACTGTCAGGAGGAGTGGCTCGTCAATATCCCTCTCTATGCCATGAGTGAGGCGGGTGGCATTCTTGTGGGGTATACAGGAAGTTGACTTATTTAATCCTAAAATAGTAGTAATTTTACGTGAAATAACGATATGTCAAAAACAGCACTTATAACCGGCGTGACCGGGCAGGACGGCGCCTACCTCAGTGAGTACCTCCTGAAGAAGGGATACACGGTACACGGCATCAAACGCCGTGCATCGATGTTCAACACCGAGAGAATTGATCACATCTACCAGGATCCGCACCTGGAGCACCGCAATTTCATCCTGCACTACGGCGACATGACCGACTCGATGAACATCACGCGCATCGTGCAGGAGGTACAGCCAGATGAAATATACAACCTCGCGGCGATGAGCCATGTGAAGGTGAGCTTCGACACACCCGAATATACAGCTAACGCTGACGGCATAGGCACACTGCGACTGCTTGAGGCGGTACGGTTGCTGGGGCTGACTGGCAAGTCGCGAATCTACCAGGCCTCGACATCGGAGCTCTACGGTTTGGTACAAGAGGTCCCGCAGAAGGAGACGACGCCGTTTTATCCCCGTTCGCCCTATGGCGTGGCAAAGATGTACGCTTACTGGATCACCGTCAACTATCGCGAGGCATATAAGATGCACGCCAGCAACGGGATACTGTTTAACCATGAATCGCCCATCCGCGGCGAAACCTTCGTCACAAGGAAGGTTACACGTGCTCTGAGTCGCATAGCGATGGGAGTCCAGGAGAAGATGTTCATGGGGAACCTGTCGGGCAAGCGCGACTGGGGCCATGCCAAGGATTATGTCAGGGCGATGTACCTGATACTTCAGCAGGATGAGCCTTCGGACTATGTGATTGCAACGGGGGTGACGACAACGATACGCGATTTCATAAAGCTGGCAGCTGCTGAGCTTGGTCTTGAGATGATCTTCAAGGGTGAGGGGGTTGACGAGAAGGGCTACATTGTCTCGATGGATGAGAAGCGGTTCATCAATTTTGTGGGGGCGGAGTATCTCGAGGGGATACGGATCAAGATGAGGGAGAAGAAGGAGATCGTAGGTGTAGACAAACAGTATTTCCGTCCCACCGAGGTTGACCTGCTTATAGGTGATTCCACGAAGGCTCGTACGGTTCTGGGCTGGCAGCCGAAGTATGACCTCGCGGGGCTGATAACGGATATGATGGAGGGGGATGTCAAGCTCGTTAAGAAGGAGGTTTATCTGAAGAGGGGAGGGTTTTATACACCGAATTACTTTGAATAGGCAATAGGCAGTAGGCAATAGGCAATAGCGAAGTCTGCCATCATGAGGAAGCTCGTAGAACCTGTCCCGATAGCCGTAAGGCTGTCGGGAGCTTCAAGAATTGTAAAACAGATGTTAAATAAAGATTCCAAGGTATACGTCGCCGGCCACCTGGGCCTGGTTGGGACAGCGATCACAGCTGCGCTGAAGAGGAAAGGGTATACGAATATTATAGGCCGCTCATTTGCAGAGCTCGATCTTCGCCGCCAGGATGATACAGAGGCGTTTTTTGCGGCCGAGAAACCAGCGGCAGTCATACTCTGTGCCGCGAAGGTTGGCGGGATCATGGCCAACAACACCCTCAGGGCAGAGTTCATCTACGAGAACCTGATGATCGAGGCCAATGTAATTCATGCGGCTTATCTGAATGGCGTGAAGAAGCTTGTGTTCCTTGGCAGCAGCTGCATTTACCCGCGCGACTGTCCCCAGCCGATGAAGGAGGAGCACCTGCTCACCTCGCCGCTGGAGTACACCAACGAGCCGTATGCCATTGCCAAGATCGCAGGACTTAAAATGTGCGAGGCGTACAACCTGCGTTATGGCACAGACTTCATTGCAGTTATGCCCACCAACCTCTACGGCCCAAATGACAACTTCAACCTCACCGGCGGTCACGTGATGCCGTCGCTGATGAGGCGCATACATTTGGGGAAGCTGCTGGAGAACGGTGACTTTCCCGGGATACGGGCTGACCTGCACAGGCGGCCAGTGGATGGCTGCGACGGCAGCGGGCCGGAGGCGGAAATTGTGGCGCTTCTTGAAAAACAGGGGATACATTGTGAGAAATCGCAAATCGCAAATCCGCCAGCAGGCGGACACGGTCGCAAATCCGCCAGTGGGCGGACACAGTCGCAAATCTCAGTTTCTGTATGGGGTACGGGGAGGCCACTCAGGGAGTTCATGTACAGCGGTGACATGGCTGATGCGACAGTGTATGTCATGGAGAAGATCTCGTTCAGGGATCTGGTTCCTGCCGGGGCGACAGAGGTGCGCAATACGCATATCAACATCGGCACAGGAGAGGAAATAACAATTAAGGACTTATCTTTGTTACTGAAGGAAACCACGGGGTTCGGTGGTGAGCTGGTGTTTGACACGAGCAAGCCTGACGGCACCCCGAGGAAATTCCTCGATTCATCGAAGCTGCACAGCCTGGGATTTAAGCATGCTACTTCGCTGAGTGAAGGTGCGAAGAAGATGTATGATTGGTATGTCACTGATTGTAAAGGCAATAGGCAATAGGCAGCAGAGGGCCGAGCGTTAATAAATGATCCGCCGGCTGGCGGACCATTTTAGCGAGGAGCCAGTTTGCAGGGGAAGGCAATAGTGAGGTTTGTAAAAAGCATGTAATTTGTGGACAGATAAAGGAGACAAAATGAAGAAAGCAGCAGTTTATTTAATGACGGTGGTGCTGGCGGTGATGATGGCCGGATGTGCGGCATCATACATCGATTCATCACAGGGCCGCGACGGCTCGTCGTTCGAGAAGGCAGTGATAGTGGGCTCGGTAAGGGCCGAGTACCTCTACATCGACCGCAAGTATCCCGATGCACAGATACTGAGCCAGATGATTGTCGACAACAACGGCAATCCCTATGATGTAGTCACTATTGTGCCAAAAGGCGAAACGAAGAAGGATGTTTACTTCGACGTTTCGCGCTTTTACCGCAAGAAAACCTACGCAGACGACCTGCAATAAGGTCTGAAGGTCTCAGGTCTGAAGGTCTGAGGAGAATTTCTGACCGCAAGACTGCAGGATAGCAAGACTGTACGACCTATTTCGCGGACTGGACGAGGCGGATGAACTCGGCGCGGTAGCCGTCGGGATCAGTGCCGCGGGCGCCGGAGGCCAGTGAGATAACATCAGCAGTGGTGGCGTTTCCGCGGTGCTTGCTGTTACGAAGTATCATGCCAAACTCTGCCACGGCAGCAGAGAACCTGAACCGGTCGGTGGTTTCACCGGCCTTTTTTATGTCCGTACCAACCGTTTTGCTGAACAGCTTGCTTGTCAGACCGTCAGGCTCCTTATAGCGAAGCTTGATGTTGCAGAGCTCGCGGGGGGTGTCTTTGAGAGACGGGCGCATTTCTTCAGACGGGCGAGACTCATCAGTTCCGGAACCGTGATAACCGGCAACAGTCGGTTCTCCTGATCCTTTCCCGGCTGCGGCTCCGGCTGTACCGTTTCCCTGGTACCTCAGCGGGTCAACCGTCGGGAAACCTGTCTCATCTGATCCGGCAGGGATGATCTCGTAGAGGGCAGTCACAGTGTGCCCTGCTCCCATCTCGCCGGCATCCTTTGTATCGTCATTGAAATCCTGGTCGGCCAGCAGCCTGTTTTCATAACCCACGAGGCGGTAAGCCTTCACATATGCCGGGTTGAACTCGACCTGGAACTTGACATCCTTCGCCACGGTGAACAGGGTTCCGCCGAACTCCTGCACAAGCACCCGCCTCGCCTCCTGGATGTTGTCAATGTATGCATAGTTGCCGTTGCCCTTGTCGGCGATGATCTCCATCTTGTCGTCCTTGATGTTCCCCATCCCGAATCCCAGCACCGTCATACAGATACCCAGTCCCCGCTTCTCTTCAACCAGCTGTTCCATTGACTTATTGTCAGAGGCTCCAACGTTGAAATCGCCGTCAGTTGCGAGGATTATTCTGTTGTTACCGCCCTTGATGAAGTTCTTTTCGGCAATCTTGTATGCCAGCATCAGCCCTGCGCCTCCGGCAGTTGAACCGCCAGCCTGCAGGTTGTCGAGTGCCTGTCGGATGATCTCTTTTTTGTTGCCGGGAGTTGATTCCAGCACCACGCCAGCGGCACCGGCATAGACAACGATCGCCACGCGGTCCTCTTCGCGAAGCTCGTTCAGCAGGAGACTGAAGGCCGATTTCAGCAACGGCAGCTTGTTCGGATAGTTCATCGAGCCCGAGACGTCCAACAGGAAGACAAGGTTTGAGGGAGGCAGTTCGCTTCTGTCGATATCCTTGGCCCTCAGCCCTATGTGGAGCAGGTAATGGTTTTTGTTCCAGGGGCTGACACCTGTCTCGGTGTAGACGGAGAAAGGATGCTCGCCGGCGGGCTCAGGGTAATCATACTTAAAATAGTTGATCATCTCCTCTATTCGCACTGCGTCGGCCGGAACCTCCTGCCCGAGGTTGATGAATCGGCGCACGTTTGAGTACGAAGCGTTGTCGACATCAATCGAGAATGTCGAATAGGGTTCACGAAGCGGATCGCGGTTGCCGTTTTCGCTGATCCCGGCGTAGGACTCGGTGTTCTGCTCAACGTAAGGCTGGTTGTGCCAGGCTGACTTCGCGTAGGCGGTACCCGGGGCGGCGGCAACCTGGTCATACGCTACTCCGGCAAGAGACTCGCATTCGACTACTTCCATGGCAACATATCTCTCCGTTTTCCGGTCTTTTTTGTTCTCCTTCCCGGGTTCCCCGTTCATGGCGGTGACAACAACGGTCTCTTGTTCCAGTGTGACATTGATGACCGTGCGGCCGAGTATGGGTTCCTCCAGAGGCTTCATCCCGCGAAGGGAGAAGATGAGTGTCTTCGCCTCCGGTCCGGCGGTGATAGAATAGCGGCCGTCGGTGCCGGTCATGGCGCTGATGTTTGTTCCCTTTATCATGACCACCACGCCGCTTAGGGGGAGGTTGTCGGTTCCGGTCACCGTCCCCTTGATGACGATTGGCGTGGCCGGTCCTGCTGCGGTGAGAAGCAGGAATGCGATTACTGATGCGATTGTTTTCATGTGTTTTTGAATTTAGTGTCTGTGGTAAGGATGCGGCATCGGGGCGGATTCCATAAGGAGTAATGAAAAAAATGCGGGGTGGCTGATTCCCGGGGTACATCCCTTCGCCCGGGCGGGACTGATTAATTCTTCGCCGGAGGCTGGTCAGAATTCTTGGCCCGAGTCTGGTTCGGGTTCCTCGCTGGCGCATGGTCAGATTTCTCTGCCGGATAAGGCTTCGACTCTTCGGTCCCGCCCCCGAAAATCAGGAAATCGTATCTTTAACCTGAAAATGGCACTGCCGGAACAGTTATGCCTTCGATATTTCTGAGGAGAAAAATTAAGACGCAGAGCGATGAGGAGCTCCTTGCGAAATATCGCAGGGAGGGCGATATCGAAATACTGGGGCAGTTGTATGAGAAATACATGCACCTGGTCTATGGTGTCTGCCTGAAGTACCTCGAGGAGCGGGAGTGGGCGAAGGACGAGGTGATGAATATCTTCACGAAGCTGGTGACGGCGGTGCCGCAGCAGGAGATAGGCAATTTTAAAACATGGCTCTACGTGGTGACGAAGAACCACTGCCTGATGCTGCTGAGGAGCCGGAAGAGCGAGGTGGCTCATGCCGAAGCGATGATGAATGACCCGGTGTTTTTTATGGAAAATTCTTCCGGGATGCATCCTATGGGAAAAGATGAGGGGATTGATTCAGATGACCTCAGCGGGGAGGATGGCATGAAGAGACTGGAGGAGTGCATTGAACGGCTCAGGGAGGAGCAGAGGAACTGCATCAGGCTGTTCTTTTACGAGGGGTGCAGCTACCGCCAGATCAGTGAGAAGCTGGGGGTGGACGAGACAAAAGTTAAATCGTATATACAGAATGGGAAGAGGAACCTGAAGATGTGTATAGAAGGTCTGAGGGTCTGAGGGTCTGAAGGTCTGAGGGTCTGAGGGTCTGAAGGTCTGAGGGTCTGAAGTCTGAAGGTCTGAAGGTCTGAAGGTCTGAGGGTCTGAGGGTCTGAAGTCTGAGGGTCTGAAGGTCTGAAGGTCTGAAGGCCCCGATCCGCCAGCCGGCGGATACGGGGTTAAGTCTCCGCCATTTGGCGGATCCTCAATCTGAAGGTAAACAAGAGCGTATGAAAGAGTACAAAAGAGATAAGAGGGTGCTGGTCCCACGGGATGAGTTCGAGGAGGAGGCCGGGGAAGGACTCGGGCGGCTGAGCTGCGAGGAGGCCGAGGCTGATCTCCGTGAGCTGAAGGCACGGATGGAGCGGCGCGTTACCCGTCCCCGGGCAATCTGGTGCCCAGCAGCAGCCGCAGTACTGATTTTGCTCGTTGCTTCCGGCATACTGGTAAGTCTGCTGAGGGAGAGGCCTGTACGTGACATGCAACTGGCACAGAAGGAGTCGTCTCCGGAGGCTGAGATAATTGCAGACAGTGCCCACTCTGGAATGACCGGTGAGGCTGTCACCGACACAGCCCTGATTGCGATGGCTGCGCCTTTAGAGAGAAAAGAGCATGCTCCAGGCGCATCCGTGGCAACAGAAAGAAATGTTCCTGCATTGGTTACGGATGCGGCTGATGAGCTGTACGCTGCGGTGGAGGAAGATGCCGGGGCAGGGGTGGTTGTCCATGAGGTCGCCGTTGCCAATGAGGTTATAGTGGTCGATGAACCGGTGGTGCAGATGATTGGCGTCACGGAGGATGAAGCAGAGGAGGTGGTTGTACAGGCTTTACCGCAGGTGACGATGACGGGGATGGCGGCCAGGTCAAAAAAATCAGACAGGGACACTGCCAGGGAGGCAGCCGGCAATAAAGAAAAGGCGAAGACAGAAGCGGACGCAACAGCGGAGGCAAAGGCAGCGGCGGCAGCTAAGGCGGCGGCGGTTCAGGGTGCCGGTGTGCCTGAAAGTCAGGCCTTACCGGCAGGCGGCTGGATGGAGTATCTTAGTTGGGTTACAAAAAATATAAGGTACCCTGAAGGTGTAACGCCGGTGGTACGGCAGGAGGTGGTGGTCTCATTCACGGTACAGGCAGACAGTACCGTTTCCGACCTGAAGGTCGTACGCACACCCGGGGAGCAGTTCACTGCGGAGGCATTCAGATTGCTGCAGGAAGGGCCGCATTGGGTGCCGGCCAGACAAAACGGAAAAGTTGAGACCAAGGTGATTATTTGTAAATTCATATTCGAATGAAAAGAGATTATACCTCCGATACTTTAAGGACAATCGCTGCCCTGATGGTAGTACTGGTTCATGTGGTCGCTGATTATGTTAACCTGGCGATGAAGTCTGACAATTTTAACTTGTCATTCTGGGTAAGCAATATAGTCGATTCATTCTGCCGGATATGCCTTCCGATCTTCGTTATGATAAGTGGAATGTTTCTTCTGGGCAGGACGGAAACTTTCCGGGATTCATATAGAAAAAGGGCATCTAAAATTCTTATACCACTTATTTTCTGGACTATTATTTACCTCGTTTACCTGGTTGTGCTTCGTCTGTTTGCCGGTGTCGATCCTGACGCGGATACCTTATTGAAGTCCGTCATCCTGGGTCAGCCTTTTTATCATATGTGGTATTTGTACATGTTGATTGGTCTGTACTTTGTAACACCACTGATCAATCTTGTCATTCCGAAAGTGTCACGTCAGTCCCTGTGGGTCACCGCAATTGTATTCCTGATATTTGGGATCGTTCACAATATTTATAATCTGGTGCTGGAGAATAACCTGATGTTTCTTCTTTGGTTTACTGACTATCTCGGGTACTTTTTATTTGGTTATCTGATCAGGGATTGTAAAGCAAGAATCTCCTCATCGGCTCTGGTTCTGTTCTACATTATTTCAGCTGCTTTAATCTCAGTCTTATCGTATTATACAGCCAGTCAACACAATAACCTTTACTTTTACGGTCCTCTGTCACCACTTGTGGCTCTGGGATCTCTCTCCTTCTTCAGTTGGTTCAGGCGGTTTAGTCTGAATGAAACATATTTTCGAAGATTTCGCATCTGACATTTGGAATTTATCTGATACATGCCGGTGTTCTGCATCTTTTAGCCTATTTATTGAAAACTTATGATATTCATATGTTTGATAATATATTTATCGGAATTCCGGTAAAATTTACATTTGCCCTGTTCATATCATTAAGTATTTCCTGGTTATTTTATAAGTCACCTATTCTGAGAAGGACAGTATAAAGATACTTTGCCTGGTTATCGGCCAGCAACGGGGAAGACCCGGGGGCGGGAGAGGTGGTTGTGAGGATGGTGTTTTGCAATGCTTTATGGCCTACGGCCAATAATTTCATGACGAACTCCGTTTTTTCATTGCAGAAGCCCAGGTAAGTCACTCTTGCCCCTTGCTTACTGCCTATTTGATAAATATCAATACATCGTTTACATCAAAATATCAGCACATCGTTTACATCTTAGGAAGGCCAAAATATCAGAACATAGTTGACAAGTAGGCCCTCTCGTTCTTTGAAATATTGTTCATTCGTCGCCATAAGCATATTGATTATGGAAGACGAATTCATTCTCAGGAAACAGGCTGCGGAACTGTATCTCAAAAGTGATTCAATTTCTGACATTAGCAGGAAGCTTGGACGCTCACGCCAGTGGGTCTATAAATGGATTACTCGTTATCGAACCAAAGGAGGAGACACATGGTACCTGTCCGAATCGACTTCACCAAAGCACTCTAGCAACAGAGTTGCTCTACAGAAGGAGGAGTTGGTTGTCAATGTTAGAAAAGCTCTTGAAGGTCGCGCTTACTCTCAAACTGGTGCTTTGAGTATCATGTATGAGATAGAGCATTTGGGACTGAAGCCACCATCAATACCGACTATCAATCGGATATTGAAACGGAATAATCTGATCAATCTCAGTAGTGTTAAACAAAGAAAAGGGATAGAATATCCTAACCACTTTACTTTGGTTCAACAGATGGATCTGGTAGGACCACGGTACCTCACAGGGGGTTCCCGGTTCTATTTTCAGAACATTATTGACACTGAGAACCATCATGCTGGTGTTTACCCGATTAAGGATAAACGCTCTATTACAATAGCAAACAGCATTGTTCACTTCTGGACCGTATACGGTATGCCAGACTACCTCCAAATGGATAATGAGTTGACATTTAGAGGGAGTAACCGCTTCCCGAGGAACTTTGGCATCGTCCTGCGTCTGATATTGTCACAGGGAGTTACTCCTATCTTCATACCCCCTTCGGAGCCATGGAGAAACGGAGTAATAGAAAAGTTTAACTGGAACTTATTCAAGTACTTCTATGCAACTCAGAAGTTCTCCTCATATGAGGCCCTTGAAAAGAAGGCACCTGAGTTCTCGGACTTTCATAATCTAAATCACCGGTACTCAAGCCAGAGAGGAAGATGCCCCAACCAAATCCATTCTATCTGTCAGGATCATAAACTTAAGTCAATTAACCTGGAAGATCCGATCCCCCTGGTTAATGGTTCGGTCATTTTCATCCGCTTTATAAGGAGCGACCGAAGGCTTTCAATACTTGGAACCGGCTTCATTGTGAAGGAGGAGTTAGTTTACACTTATGTTATTGCCGAGATAGTAATAGACAAACATGTTCTGCTTGTAAGCCAGGATAGTATAATCCATCATGTCTTCCCGTTTGCGATGCCTGTTGACTGAATAACAATATGTCAATGAACTGATGATATTTTGCCTTGCTTAGGCGGTGCGCCCCCCTAGGGGGGCAATCTTGGAAACTTATGTACTGTATTTTATATGTTGTTCTTTATCATGTGTCAACGAAGTTCTGATATTTTACTTTGCTTAGAAAATGTAAACGATGTGCTGATATATTACACCTATTGCCTTAAGTTTAATACATTTGTGAAAATTTAGATAATGAATCTGTTAACTGGAAAAAGGGTACTGGTGACCGGCGGGGCCGGGTTTATCGGATCTTCAATCTGTCATGACCTGCTGGAGAGGGGCAATCAGGTGGTCTGCCTCGACAATTTCGCCACAGGAAAAAGGGAAAACATAAAGGACCTCAAGGGCAATCCCGGGTTCAAACTGATTGAGGGCGATATCCGTGACCCCGAGACATGCCATAAGGCTGTGAAGGGGGTTGACGTAGTGCTGCACCAGGCTGCCCTCGGCAGCGTGCCCAGGAGCATCGCCGATCCGGCAACCACAAACGCGGTCAACATCAACGGCTTCCTGAACATGCTGATTGCCACCCGCGATGCGGGAATAAAGCGCTTCGTATATGCCTCCAGCTCATCGGTTTACGGCGACTCACCCGAACTGCCAAAGGTAGAAGAACGCACCGGGAAGGTGCTTTCTCCCTATGCCATCACCAAGCTGGTAAATGAAGAGTATGCCCGGGTATTCGGAAACCTGTATGGAATGGAGACAATCGGACTGCGATACTTCAACGTCTTCGGCCGCAGGCAGGATCCCAATGGTCCCTATGCAGCAGTCATCCCGAAGTTCACGATGGCATTTATGAAGTATAATTCTCCCGTCATTAACGGCGACGGCAGCAACTCGCGCGACTTCACCTACATAGACAACGTGGTGATGGCCAACAACCTGGCAGCCACCGTTGAGAATCCTGCCGCCCTGAACCAGGCATACAATGTGGCCTGCGGTGACTCTGTGAATCTCAATGAGATGACATCTATGCTCAGGGGTTATCTTGCAGAGAAGGATCCGAAGATTGCAGATGTGAATCCGCTGCACGGTCCAAACCGTGCTGGTGACATCCCCCACAGCATGGCCAG
>Ga0208694_1001220_pt1 | contig 33022 bp, 28 predicted proteins | sample AD_UKC078_MetaG_FD_184442 | JGI IMG/M metagenome (GOLD analysis project Ga0208694, IMG submission 184442) | Active sludge microbial communities of municipal wastewater-treating anaerobic digesters from USA - AD_UKC078_MetaG (SPAdes) (version 2) | ecosystem: Engineered > Bioreactor > Anaerobic >...
GATCAGTTAATAATGAGGCAGGAATTCTATACAGCATATACTCCCTACCAGCCTGAAATAAGTCAGGGAACATTGCAGGCAATATTTGAATACCAAACAATGATAAGTGAATTAACCGGACTTCCCGTTGCTAATGCATCAATGTATGACGGTGCGACAGCTTTGGCGGAAGCTAGTGCAATGTCTTGTGAAGCAACACGCAGGAAGGAAGTATTAGTAGCATCTTCTGTCCATCCCGAAAGTAGGCGAACTTTAAATACATATGCTAAATTCAGAAATATAACGGTAAAAGAAATATCATATGAAAACGGTCAAATAAGCTTAGAAGAGCTAAATACAAAGATTAATGATAATACTGCAGCCGTAATTATACAAAACCCGAATTTTTTCGGCATAATTGAAGATGTAGAAAAAATTGCCGAAATAACTCATAAAAACAAAAGTCTTTTGGTCTTAAGCGCAGATCCTATTTCATTGTCAATTTTAAAAAGTCCGGGAGAAATGGGAGCGGATATTGCTGTGGGTGAAGGGCAGCCGCTTGGAAATTCACTTAATTTCGGAGGACCTTATTTAGGCTTCATGGCTGTTACAGAAAAGTTGATGCGAAAAATGCCCGGAAGAATTGTAGGACAGACGACCGATAAAGAAGGCAGGAGAGGATTCGTACTGACTCTTCAAACAAGGGAACAGCATATAAGAAGAGAAAAAGCAACCTCAAATATATGCTCTAACCAAGCTTTAAATGCACTGCAGGCAACCATGTATTTAACATTTATGGGAAAGGAAGGACTAAAAAAAGTTGCAAAGCTTTGTCTTAACAAATCCCACTATGCTTATAGCGAGTTAATTAAAACCAATAAATTTAAGCCCTTGTTTACAGCACCATTCTTTAAAGAATTTGCTGTAATAAGCGATAAACCTGTAAGCGACTTAAATGAAAAACTCTTAAAAAGCAATATAATAGGCGGCTATAATATTGAGATTGATTATCCTGAATTAAAAAATGCTTACCTGCTTGCGGTAACCGAAAAGAGAACCAAAGAAGAAATAGATGCATTAGTAAGAAAGGCAGGTGAGTAATATGCAATTAATATTTGAAAAAAGTAAAAAAGGCAGAAAGGCATATTCACTTCCTGAATGCGATGTGCCGGATGTATCCTTAGATGTGATAGATAAAAAATACTTACGAGCTGAGGCTCCTGAGCTTCCTGAAGTCAGCGAGCTTGATGCAGTTCGTCACTTTACACAAATTTCTCAAAGAAATCATGGTGTAGATTCCGGATTCTATCCGCTCGGAAGCTGTACCATGAAATATAATCCCAAAGTAAACGAATTGGCGGCTAGATTTGACGGGTTTACAAAAATTCATCCGTATCAGCAGGAAAAAACAGTACAGGGTGCATTAAAATTAATGTATGACCTGGGCAGAATGCTTTCTGAAATAACGGCTATGGAAGAATTTACTCTCCAGCCGGCGGCAGGAGCTCATGGAGAGCTGACGGGATTAATGATAATGAAAGCTTATCATCATAACAGAAATAATGAAAAAAGAACCAAAATAATAGTTCCGGATTCAGCACACGGTACAAATCCCGCTTCTGCGGCAGTTGCCGGATTTGATGTAGTTGAAATAAAATCTAATGACAAGGGCTTGGTAGATTTAGAAGAATTGAAAGCTGCAGTCGGAGAAGACACAGCAGGATTCATGCTGACTAATCCCAATACATTAGGTTTATTTGACGAAAATATATTGGAAATATCTAAAATAGTCCACGATGCCGGCGGCTTGATGTATTATGACGGAGCCAATGCAAATGCAATTTTAGGCATATCAAGGCCGGGAGATATGGGATTTGATGTGGTGCACTTAAACCTCCATAAAACATTCAGTACACCTCATGGAGGCGGCGGTCCGGGTTCAGGTCCTGTAGGAGTGAAAAAACATCTTGCGGAATTTCTGCCGGTACCGGTTATTTCTAAAAAAGAAGAAGAGTATTACATGGATTATGAAAGACCAAATTCAATCGGCAAAGTAAAATCATTTTACGGTAATTTTGGTGTATTGGTAAGAGCATATGCATATATTTTAAGCATGGGTCCGGATGGACTTAAGGAAGTAGCGGAAAATGCAGTTTTGAATGCAAATTATATCGCAAATAAGCTTAAGGACAAATACTTCCTGCCAATCGATACGGAATGCATGCATGAATGTGTGTTTTCAGCGGATTGGCAGAAGGAGAAGAATGGAGTTTCAGCTCTCGATATAGCAAAAAGATTGCTGGATTTCGGATTTCATCCTCCAACGATTTACTTCCCCTTAATTGTTCATGAAGCATTAATGGTTGAACCCACGGAAACCGAGTCAAAAGAAACACTGGATGAATTTATTTCTGTCATGAGACAGATAGCAGAAGAAGCAGAAAATACTCCGGAGATGGTAAAAACAGCTCCCCACACAACTCTTATAAGCAGGCTAGATGAAGCAACAGCTGCAAGAAAACCCATACTTCGATACACGAAGTTAACATAATTACCAATTATGTAAACAAGAGGGGCATTGTTATCCTGAGTTATTGTTACACTCAACCATAGGTTGTCATCCTGAGCTATAGCGAAGGATCTCATGTCCTTTTTATTGACACCATATATTTTATTTGATAATCTTATTGATGTCAGGTATAGCCCTCGTCATTCTGAACTTAGTGAAGAATCTCAAATTCTGAGAGTCTTCGCAGGGCGTTAAAGCGTAATAAACTTTAAGAATTAGAGGTACTCGAAATGAGAAAAGACTGGAATGTCAGAAATTTTATTGAAGATTCAATTTTACAAATAAAAAAACAAGTTGGAGACAAAAAAGCTCTTTGCGCCTTGTCGGGAGGTGTCGATTCATCGGTAGCTGCAACAATGGTACACAAAGCAATAGGTAAAAATTTAATATGTGTATTTGTTGACCATGGACTTTTAAGAAAAGACGAAGCTGATCAGGTGGAAAAAGTATTTAAAGATAAATTAGACATGAATCTGATTCGTGTGAATGCTCAGGACAGATTCCTCAGAAAATTGGCAGGTGTAATTGAGCCTGAAAAGAAGAGAAAAATAATAGGCGAAGAGTTTATAAGGGTGTTTGAAGAAGAAAAACAGAAACTTAAGAATACATTCGGACACATCGACTATCTTGTTCAGGGCACGATTTATCCGGATGTTATAGAAAGCGGAACATCTGCCGCTTCAGTAATCAAAAGCCATCACAATGTGGGAGGGCTTCCTGATGATGTTGATTTTGAACTTATTGAGCCTCTTAGACAATTGTACAAAGATGAAGTTCGGCTAGTTGGAAGAGAGTTGGGTCTGCCTGAAGAGATAGTTGAAAGACAGCCATTCCCGGGACCGGGTCTTGGAATCCGTGTATTGGGAGAAGTAACCGAAGAAAAATTAAAAATAGTAAGAGAAGCAGACTTTATTTTCAGAGATGAAATAAAAAAAGCCGGTCTTCAAAACAAGATATGGCAATACTTTGCAGCCCTTCCCGACATCAAAAGCGTAGGCGTAACCGGAGATGAAAGAACATATTGTTACACAATTGCCCTAAGAGCAGTTCATTCTACAAACGGCATGACTTCCGAGTGGGCAAGAATACCCTATGAAGTCTTGGAAAAGGTAAGCAACAGAATAGTTAACGAGGTTGAGAATGTAAACAGAGTTGTATATGATATCACTGCTAAGCCGCCTGCAACGATTGAATTTGAATAAATTAGTCGATTTTTATTTCTTGACTTTAATATACTTTTAGATTATAATTATAAAACTAATTAAATAATTTTTCTTTTTATACAACGCTGAGTCCAACATGTGGATGGAGCGGGGGAACCAACTTTTTGGGGTGAATCTTCTTTATGAAGTAGGGCTACTCTTCAGTCCGAATCCGTCAGCTAACCTCGTAAGCGTATGAAGGGGGATTGATAGTATAAAAGCTTTTTGATTATTCGATAAAGCTATGAATCTCTATGGCTTTATTTTTATTATATCAATTTAAAATTGATTTTGAGGTTTAAATCAATAAACATAATAATGGAGAAGGAAGGTTTTATTTTGATAAGTTTCAAAAATGTAACCAAAAAATATGGTGATTCTGTAGCTGTTGACAACTTGACTGTAAATTTTAAATCCGGCGAAACCGTAGTATTAATCGGACCCAGCGGTTGTGGCAAAACAACTACCTTGCGTATGATTAATCGTTTAATAGAGCCTACGGAAGGAAGTATTTATATCAATGATACAGATATCAGCAAAATTAATCCTGTGGAGCTTAGGAGGAATATGGGCTATGTAATACAACAAATCGGTCTTTTTCCTCATATGAATATTGCTCAAAATGTGGGGCTCGTTCCATATCTTAAAGACTGGAGTGAATCAAAACGTAAACAACGAGTTGAAGAGCTGCTTGATTTTGTGGGTATGCCGCCCTCTAAATTTTACCACCGCTATCCTAATGAGTTAAGCGGGGGGCAGCAACAACGTATCGGTGTAGCTAGGGCTTTGGCTGCCGACCCTGAGATTATATTAATGGATGAGCCTTTTGGAGCGCTTGACCCCATTACCAGGTCTTCTCTCCAAGACGAACTGCTGCAAATGCAGGATAAGCTTGGAAAGACAATTGTATTTGTAACGCATGATATGGATGAGGCATTGAAGCTTGCCGATAAAATTGTAATTATGAAAGATGGTAAAGTTCTTCAGTTTGACAGCCCTGAGCATATTTTAAAGAATCCGGCCAATGAATTTGTGGAGGACTTTATTGGAAAAGACAGGCTGTTAAAACGTCCCGAATATATTAAAGTTAAAGATATTATGATAAAGAAGCCTGTAACCATCCGACCGGAGCGTACTCTTACCCAGGCACTGGAAAAGATGCGCCTGCATAAAGTTGACAGTTTGATGGTTGTCGATGAATTTGGCAACTTTATCGGAATAGCCACATCCAATGATATACTTGATAACTTTGGTAATGGGGGAACAGTTATTGAAATAACAAGAACAGAATTTAATCATGTAAATGAAGATGCAAATGTCAATCAAGTATTATCCATTATGGCTCAAGGGCAAGTCGGATATGTGCCGGTAATTGATGATGAAAAGCATCTGTTGGGGCTTGTTACCAGGTCAAGCTTAGTTAATGTTTTAGGGAGAGCATAGCTGTATGATGGAAAGGAGTGATAAATATGCAACTGTTGGATTATGTACAAAATAATATGAACAATATAATACGATTAACGATTGAGCATTTACAAATAACAGGAATTTCAATAATTACAGCTATTGTTATCGGGGTTCCTTTAGGTATAATAGTAACCCGTTATAAACGACTGGCTGACCCGATATTGGCAACTGCTAATATTTTTCAAACGATTCCTAGCATTGCATTTTTTGGGATTCTAATACCCTTTATGGGTATTGGCAAAGAAACTGCTATTTTGGTGCTTTTCCTTTATGCACTGCTTCCTATAATAAAAAACACCTATACCGGTATCAATGAAGTATCGCCATCTTTAATTGATGCAGGCAGAGGAATGGGTATGACCAATTTTCAAATACTGCGCATGGTTGAACTGCCCCAGTCATTAGCCGTAATTATGGCAGGGGTGAGAATTGCTACCGTAATAAATATTGGCTCGGCTACCATTGCAGCATATATTGGGGCCGGCGGTTTAGGAGAATTAATTTTTAAAGGAATTCAAATGTATCGCAATGATATGATATTGGTTGGTGCTATTCTTGCAGCCTTGTTAGCTGTCGTAGCAGACAAGTTGCTCGGATATGTAGAACATAAGCTTACTCCGAGAGGAATGAAATAATATTAAAGGAGGTATTTCGATGAAAAACAAAATAAAAATAACTACAATATTCTTAATAATTATTATCTTATTGACAAATGCAGCAGGTTGTACCGGCAGCAATGAAGAAAACTTAGAAATAAGGGTCGGTGGAAAAAACTTTACGGAACAATACATTATGGCTGAAATGTTCAGCATTCTTATTGAAGAAAATACTGATTTAAATACCACTCTTCAGACAAATTTGGCATCAACCGTACTTTTTGAAGCAATAAAAGCTGATGAAGTAGATTTGTATTTGGAATATACAGGAACAGGTCTGATAAATTTAGGGATGGAACCTTTGACTGACCCGGATGAAGTATATAAAATTGTAAAAACAGAATATGATAAGCAATTTAATATCAGATGGATGCAGCCCTATGGATTTAACAATACATATGCAATGATGGTGACTCGTGACACTGCAAATAAATACGGCTTGGAGACGGTATCCGATTTAGCGGAAGTTGCGCATGAAATGACACTTGGAGGCAGCTATGTTTTTACAGAGAGGGCTGATGGATATCCCGGTCTGAGCGAGCACTATGGTTTTGAATTCGATGTTGTTAAAGGACTTGACCCGTCGTTGATGTATCAGGCCCTTATTGAAGGAAGCGTAGATGTAATAAGCGGATTTGCTACTGATGGCAGGATTGTTGCTTTCGATTTGGTATCTCTTATAGACGATAAGCAATTCTTCCCGCCTTATGATGCAACGGTTATCGTTAGAGGAGAGGTTTTGGAAAAGCATCCTGAGTTAGAGGAAATCCTAAATCGATTAGCTAATCGTATCGATGATAATAAAATGGCTGAGCTCAATGCTGCGGTAGATTTGGATAAGCGAGAACCTGCCGATGTAGCACGAGAATTTCTTGAAAAAGAAGGTTTAATCTGAGCTTCTTCCTGAATGCGGAATGACATTTTGTAATAACTATCTTGCAAATAAGTAATTTATGTCAGTATGAAAAAATATAGATGGTATGATTAATATCTAACCATCTATATTTTTGCATTATAAGATAAAGGTCAGATTATATATTTATTTTATGAAGGAGCAACATTATTATTGACCTGCGGAGGAACAATAGCACCTGCATTTTCCATATCTAAGTTAGTGTAACATAAATACCATAAGGGACAATAATATCCTAAACTTTCACTATTCTCAGCTCTGGAAACCATCTCTTCATATGAAACCGGATTAGGTACTATAACCGGATCCCCCGGTTTCCAGTTTGCAGGAGTATGCAAGTTATAGTTTTCATTTATTAGTATCGATTCAAGTATCCTATAAAACTCTTCTCTATTTATTCCGGTAGATATAGGCAAGGTAAGAATTGCTCTTACATTGCCTGACGGGTCTATTATAAAAGTACTTCTTACAGTTGATCCAAATGCTCTGTCAGGACTTATCATGCCATACAATTCCGATAAAGATAAATCAGTATCTGAAATTATTGGAAAAGGAATTGATATTCCCGTATTTTGATATATATCATTTATCCAGGCTAAAATTGCACTAATATTATCCGTTGTTAAACCGATAATTTCTATATTATTCGCTGACAACTGCCGATAGTCCTGTGCAGCACTAATTATTTCTGTAGTGCTGACCGCACCGAAAGCAGACGGGTGACTGGTTAATATTACCCATTTACCTCTATAATCGGACAATCTGATATAACCCTGCGTTGACAGTGCTATAAAATCAGGTGCTAATCTGCCTATAGTAATAGGCCCAAATCTTCTTTCAGGTTGAGCAATTTGATTCATACCGTTATTTATACTGTTATTAAATATCATGGCATCTCCTTATACATATATATATATGTAATATTTTATGATGCAGGAAGTAAAACGTTAATATATAAAAGATAAAAACAATTGGAAATTCTATTGACAAAGCAATTGTATTCTTTGATAATTAAATAAAGAGTCAATTTAGGCAGTATGGACGCAAAATAAAAACAGGAGGTTTGGAATGAAAATTGTTATTTTAGATGGTTATACGGAAAACCCCGGTGACTTAAGCTGGGAAGGATTTGAGAATCTGGGTGAACTGACAGTATATGACAGAACTCCGGTAGAAAAAACCATAGAGCGTATCGGAGATGCAGATATTGTATTAGTAAACAAAGCTCCCATATCAAGGGAAACATTAGAAGCATGCAAAAATATTAAATACATAGGTGTTTTGGCAACCGGTTATAATATTGTGGATATAGAAGCTACCAAAGAAAGGGGAATTCCCGTTTCAAACATTCCCACTTATGGTACTGACGCCGTCGGACAGTTTGCAATAGCACTTTTATTGGAGATTTGCCATCATATAGGACACCACTCTCAAGCTGTAAGGGAAGGCCGCTGGGAGCATAATGATGACTGGTGTTTCTGGGATTATCCGCTGATTGAGCTTTCCGGAAAAACTATGGGAATAATAGGGCTTGGACGAATCGGTAAAACAACCGGCAAAATAGCCAAGGCATTGGGTATGAAGGTAATTGCATATGACGAATATCAAAATGATGAAGGAAGGCAAATTGTTGAATATGTAGATTTGGACAATCTTTTTAAATTGTCTGATGTTATATGCCTCCATTGCCCTTTGTTCCCATCAACACAAGGAATTATTAATAAAGATACAATTGCAAAGATGAAGGATGGAGTTATTATAATAAATAATTCAAGAGGTCAATTAATTGTTGAGCAGGACTTGGCAGACGCATTGAATTCAGGAAAGGTTTATGCAGCCGGGGTAGATGTGGTATCTACAGAGCCGATAAAATCCGACAATCCGCTTCTCAGTGCAAAAAATTGTATAATAACTCCGCATATTTCTTGGGCTCCAAAGGAAAGCCGCCAGCGCCTGATGGATATTGCAGTCGAGAATTTAAAAGCATTTTTAAAGGGCAATCCCATTAATGTCGTAAATAAGTAGAGGTTAACTGTTTGATTATTCACTTCATTGACATGTACTGTAAAAAGTTGTAGTATTTTAATGTGAAGAAACGAATTGCAGCTAATAATAAAATAAATAATAGGAGAGAAAAATGGCATATTTTAAGATTAAGGGAGCAATACCTCCAATGATAACTCCTTTTAATGAAAACGATGAGGTTGATTTTGAAAAATTTGCAAGAAATATTCAGGATTGGAATAACTATGATTTAGCCGGCTATCTCGTTCTTGGCTCTAACAGTGAAACAGTATATTTAACAGAGGATGAAAAGCTTAAGTTAGTAGAGCTCACAGTAAAATATAGAAAACCGGGTAAACTTGTGATTGCAGGAACAGGGATGGAATCAACAAGAGCCACCATCGATTTAACGAATAAGGCGGCTGATTTAGGTGCCGACTGTGCACTTCTTGTCACTCCATTTTATTATGGAGGGAAAATGAATGATGAAGCTTTGATTAATTATTATACGGATGTTGCCGATAATGTAAAAATTCCCATAATGATTTACAATGTGACTAAGTTTACTCATATAAACATTTCTGCTCGTGCGGTAGGAGTCTTGTGCAAACATCCAAACATTATCGGAATGAAAGATAGTTCAGGCAATGTTCCACAGCTGATAGAATTTAAAAAAGCTGTCGGCAATGCTGAATTTAATTTGATGGTCGGTACTGCATCTGCTTGGTACCCTGCTCTGACCTTAGGCGTTGAGGCAGCAATTATGGCTTTAGCAAACTGCTGTCCGGGTGAATGCGTAGATGTTCAAAAGGAATTTGAGGCAGGTAACCTCGAAAAAGCAAGAGAAATTTATGAAAGAGTATTCCCGGTTAATGCAGCTGTTACAGGAACTTTTGGAATCGCCGGTTTGAAATATGCTTGCGATATATTAGGATTTAACGGCGGATATGTCAGGAAACCTTTATTGCAGTTAAAGGAAGATGATAAGGTTAAACTGAAAGCAATCTTAAAAGATGCAAATTTAATATAATTAAACTTCTTTAAAGAGTGTCTTTATATAACAAAGGTAAAAATAAAATTTTAGTATAGGAGGATACTATGAAAAACAAGAAATTAGTAATGATTCCCGGTCCCACTCCCACAGTAAGAACTATAAATGACCAAATGGGAAGAGAAACAGTTGCATTTGGAGATCCTGTTTTTGTTAAGGATTTTAGCGAGTTAATAGTAGATTTAAAGGAAATGTGGAGAGTTGACGGTGAATGCTTTGTTGTAGCCGGAAGCGGTACAATGGCTATGGAAATGGCAGTTGCAAATGTTACAAAAAGAGATGATAATATATTGATAGTATCTAACGGATTTTTTGGTGACAGATTTATTGAAATCTGTAACAGGAAAGGTCTTAATGTAGATGTATTGTCTGCTGAATGGGGAGATGTTGTTTCTCCTGAAGCTATCGAAGAAAAATTGAAAGAAAAAAATTATGCGGCAATTACCGTAACCCATGTGGATACTTCAACGGGTGCACGGGCACCAATTGAAAAAATAGGTGAAGTTTTAAAGAAATTCCCTGACACAATATACATAGTTGACGGAGTTGCAGCTTCAGCAGGTGAAAGAGAATATGTTGATGATATGAATATTGATATCTTGTTTACAGGCTCTCAAAAGGCATTTGGAGTTGCACCGGGTTTAGCAATAGTATGGGCAGGAAAGAAAGCCCTTGCAAGAAGAAAATCCTTAGGTACTATCCCTGAATATTTCATTGATTTTGAAAAATGGATACCGATAATGAACGACCCGTCAAAATATTATGCTACTCCTGCCGTAAATATGGTTTGGGCTCTTAAAGAATCATTAAGACTTATAAAAGAAGAAGGACTTGAAGAAAGATATGAAAGACATACAAAAGTATCCAATGCTTTCAACGATTCTTTAGAAGCAATGGGATTTAAGTTATTGGCAAAAAAAGAATACAGATGCAATACACTTTCAACAGTTTTGTATCCTGAAGGAATAAATGATGCGCAGTTCAGAAAGGTACTGGCTGAAGAAGGCGCAGTGGTAGCAGGAGGACTTGCTGCATATGCAGGCAAAATGTTTAGAATAGGACATATGGGTAATATTGATGACCACACGGTTTATTCAGCAATTGCAGCTATCGAAAGAACATTGATTAGATTAGGACACAAGTATGAAGTAGGAATAGGTTTAAAAACATTGCTTGAAAAAATGTAAATAATATATAAAGCAGCTACGATTAGCTGCTTTATTTTTGCATATAATAAAAAATACTCTTTACCGATTACAGTTCACACATAATAGCAGCAAATGAATATTTGGCGAAACAGTAACAAGCAATATATATTTAAAAATGCCATATAATTATAAATGTATGGACAAAAAACCTAAAGTTCGTTATAATTATATTTAATAGGTACTATTAAATTTTATAAAAATAACAATATTAATAGGAGGGTTTAATAAATGAGTAAACCAGTATTGTCAGCACATTTTCAATCAAGAGCACCTTCAGCCGTAAGACTGTCACAAATGAAATATGCAGAGCGAAAGAATAAACCTGAAGCTGTAATCAATGTAGGAATCGGTAATGTTTCATTGCCAACAAATCCGGCTATGCAAAAAAGAATGTTTAACTTAGATGCTCCTGAAAGTCCGTTTAATAAGGGTGTAATCAGATACACTGCCACCAACGGATTTGCAGAGACACAGGATGCATTTAAACACATTTTAAAATGTCAAGGTTTTGACACAAGCAAGCTGAGCGTTGTAGTTACAGACGGCGGTTCAGCCGGTATGGAATTGCTAATAATGGGAGTTTGCGGACCTGCGGCAACAGATGAAAAACCTTTGATGATGATTGACCCATCATACAGTAATTATATTTCTTTTGCTGAAAGAGTAGGACGTAAGACTGTTACAGTTAAAAGACATTTAAATGAAGATGGAAAATTCAGCCTTCCGGAAATTGACAAAATAGAAGAAACAATAAAAGCTTACAAGCCGGGAGCACTTCTTGTTATACCTTATGACAACCCTACAGGCCAGTTTTATGACAAAGAAACATTAATTTCACTTGCAGAGCTATGCGTTAAATACAATATGTGGATGGCAAGTGATGAAGCTTATCGTGAATTATTCTATGTTGAAGGAAGCGATTTAGTAAGTATCTGGGGAATTACAGATAAAGATGTGCCGGGTATTGAAGGAAGAAGAATAAGCATTGAAACTGCATCAAAGGTATGGAATGCATGCGGATTAAGAATAGGAGCCGTTATTACCGACAGCCCCGAATTCGGTAATCGCTGCGCGGCAGAATATACGGCAAACCTATGTGCAAATGCAATCGGACAGTATATATTTGGAGCATTGGCTCATGAAACAAAAGAACAAATAGCAGCTTGGTGTAAAGACATTCGTAATTACTATGGCGATATGATAAAAAATGTAACGGCAGAGTTTAAAAAATTAGAGCCCGATTTAATTGTTTCAAGCCCTGATGCATCAATTTACACTGTAGTGGATGTCAGGAATGTTGTAAAACCGGGATTTGATTCAATTGAATTCTGCCTGTATACTGCCGGAGAAGGTGCTGTAGACTTAGACGGAGTTCAAACAACACTATTGGTTGCTCCTATGAAGGGATTCTATGATATTAAAAAGGGTGAACACAACCCTGGAAGTACTCAATTCCGCTTGTCATATGTTGAAACTCCGGAAAATATGATGAAAGTTCCAAAGTTATTTGTAGAGCTTTTAAAACAATACGAAGCAAGCAGATAGTATGACAATGTGATATACTTTGATCAGTAAGAGCTGACTTTTATTAGTCAGCCCTTATTTTTGTTATTATATATGGATAATTTACTGCTTTTATTACGGACTTTTTCGCTATGTCAGCTAAATCGGCTCTTTCATTTTTTGTATCAGGTATAAATGTCACATCATCATAAATATTCAGGTCTAAATTCTTATCATTAATAACCAGGGTTTCAAAGAAAGTTAATCCGGCAATGTATTTTCCAATACCATTTTCTAAATGATAACCGTCATTGGTGAGCTGGTTACCAATTGAATTGAGGTCTTCGTTTGTCCGAGCATTTTGTATTGCCGTGCCGCATGGAATTATTATATCAATTTCTGTTTCCTTAATTGCTAGCTTGTAGGATTCGGTAATGCAGCGGTACATATTGAATTGGTTATAGTTATAATATGCAAAACCTTTATTGCTGCTTCTCGTTGAATAAGCCCAAGTCATATTTAGAGCAAATTTAACATCAGGATTTTTTGAAATTGATTTAACATAATTAATCAAATTATTCAAGTAAGGCTGATAAGTATCGTATAATCCGGAATTTTCGGAAGATTGCTGAAATGTTATGTAATCCCAGTCTTCATCAAGCAGCACTTCTTTCATTGTTTTGTTTTTTTCTTCTACCATTTCTGAAGATATCCATTTTTGATATGAATACGCCTTAAGATTTCCCTTAGCATTTGTATCGTGTTTTTCCAAAGAGCTGCCGCTGTGGTACAAGTTACCGATTATTACATTAACACCTGCGGACTGTGCTATATCATACAAATAATAAACACAATCTTGTGAAAAAGAATTGCCGATAGACAGAATTTTTATAACTTCGGGACATTTTACATGAGGAGTTGCCATCAACATTAGAGCTAATATTAAGGATATTGTCTTATTAATCATTATGTCACCACCAAAATTAGTATAATACAAAATTAGACAAAATCCAACTCTAAAAATGAAAAGCATAAACTAAATATTGAATTATCATAAGCTTTAATATATAATTTGCAAAATAAGATTTACATAATTTAAATTATATTAACAAGAATTTTGGGGACGGTATTTTTCGTTCTTGAGAATTATATGTTTTAATAATCTTTAGTAAACTTTAGAGACGGTATTTTTGATTAAATTAATCATATCCGTCTCTTTTTTTGTTAAAACCCTAAAAACTTCCCTAAAAATATCAGTCATAAATTAATGATATCTTCACATATATATGATTAAGATATTAAGTAATTAATTTAATTTTAGTCTTTTCTCTTAGAAGGTAAGAGGGGTACCTTTATGATTAAAAGATACATTAAAATTTTATTGACAACCCTATTTTTAGTAACAATATTACTTGTAATTATCAAGGAATTTAAAAAAAGCGTTCATGAAATAAGAGGAGAATATACAAAAAAACAAAGTGTAAACAGTAGTATTAATGGACAAAAACCCGTATACAACACACCTGATATAGAGCTAAATGAAATTGATGAGAATAAACATAGTTGGATAGCCATTGATAGAAAAGACAGTTATAACAATGAGCTGCAATTATACAGCAGAGATAATGTAACTTTTGATGAAGATAGCATTGTAATTATATCAAAAAAAGAAATTATAGATGATAAGATATACACTTCAGGACTGGTGGAAAGTACTGAAGCATTCAAATATGGATATTTTGAGTTTGAAATTGAGATATCTAAGGGAAAAGGGCTGTTCCCGGCTATATGGCTTTTGCCCATAAGCGGAGGTCCGCTGCCTGAAATAGATATATTTGAAATGATAGGAAGTGAGCCAAATAAATTTTATGGAGTAGTTCATTTTGAAGAAAACAACATGCGAGGGAGGGACTATTTTGAACATATGGTTTCAGAAAAAGAACAATATACTGTTGCCTTAAAGTGGGACGCTGAGTTTTTAACCTGGTATATAGATGAGCAGCAAATATACACTACAACCAAGGGAGTGCCTCATGAATATATGTATATAATTATAAATCAAGCTGTTGGAGGAAATTGGCCGGGAAGTCCTGATGACAACACTATATTTCCTAACCATTTCAAGATTCTTTCTACCAATATAAATCCGACATTTAGAGAAGGAAGGGATTTATAAGTGTTCTTTTATGCAGTTCTTTTTTTAAGCACATTTTTCTCGATATATCATTTAATCAGTTCTTTAAGGTTCAAAGATAGACGAACTCTTTACCAAGTTCCACAAAAAGGAATGTCTATTTTAGTTCCCTGCTATAATGAAGCTTTAATAATCAGATATACGATCCAAGGGTTGTTAAATATTGATTATGATAACTTCGAGGTAATATTTATTAATGATGGTTCTTTAGATAATACATTTGAAATCTTGAATGAAATTTTAGATTTACAAGTTTTAGAAGCTGAACCTATATCTTTATGGACAGACCAGATGAAGGGTATATATAAATCTAATAAGTATTCATTTATATATGTGATTGATAAATATAACGGAGGGAAGGCAAGCAGTTTAAATACCGGAATTTTATTTTCTAAATACGAACTGATAGTAACCATGGATGGAGATTGTATCCTTGAGAAAAATGCTTTAGATAGCATGAATAAAATATTTGAAGATGAAGATATAATTGCATCAGGCGGAGTAGTTCAGATTATGCAAATGTTTAAATTAGATGAAAGACAAAAACCGATTGTTTTAATTCAAGCATTAGATTATATAAAAGGCTTTTATATTTACAAAGCCTCTCTTGCATATAATGATGCTTTAAGTATAATTTCAGGAGCTTTTGGTGTTTTCAGAAGAAAGGTTTTGATGGAAGTAGGCGGGTATAGATCAGGCTTAGGTGAGGATATTGATATAACCATACGATTTCAGGAATATGCAAAGGCTCATAATAAAAAACTGGTTTTTAATAAAAGTGCCACCTGTTATACAGAATGTCCTGAAAGTTTGAAAGGATTAATTAATCAGCGAGTACGCTGGCAAAAAGGATTCATTGATGAATTATAAACAACCATAATTTCTTGTTTAGAAATGTATTTAACAATAGTTTATGCTTCCTAATGATTATAGATGCCCTGTTGAGTAATTCGTTTGCTACTATTGTATTTGTGATTAATTGTATTTTGATATTTATGAAGATAATTTATGGCTATCCTTTGTATATGTTCGCTTATTTCTTAACCACAATAGCTTATAATTTTATAGCATCCATCATAGCTATTAAGGGATATTATATATAAATGGAGAATACTATGGAATTCATAATATCAGAGAAATATATGATAAAAACTATATAAGTAATTATTATCATATGAACACAGAAGATATAGTTATTGTAAATAATCCCACAGGTATTGCAGGAGTTGAAATTCAAGAAGGATATGCGGGAGATGAGATGCATTATAACCATATGATTAAATATATTGAAGAACATGGTGCAAAGAGTCAGAAGGACTATGAATATATAAAAACTAAAATGGATGTTGATAATTTTATTGAATATAATATTTTACAAATTTATTGCGATAATAGAGACTGGCCGGGCAATAATGTTCGCATATGGCGTAAAAGAACACAAGCTTATGAGCCCAACTCACTCTATGGTCATGATGGACGATGGAGATGGCTTGTATTTGATTTAGATTATGGATTTGGATTATTCAAAGGTGAAAGCCCTGTTCAAAACAATTCTCTTGAAATGGCAACACAAGCGGATGGACCCTACTATCCTAATCCACCCTGGTCAACTTTTTTGTTGAGGTCCTTACTTGAAAATGAAAGCTTTAAGAATCAGTTTATCAATACATTTGCAGACAGATTAAACACTATTTATAAACCGGATGTTGTAATAAACAGAATTGAAGCTATGGAAGAAATTTATTATCCCAATATAGCAAATCATATAGCAAGATGGAAGCTTCATAATAATAAGGTTGAAAATTGGAGTAATGAGATTGAAGTTATGAAGAAATTCGCAAGGTATAGACCTCAACACATTTATCAACACATAATAAATTACTTTGGTTTAACCGGTACAGCTTCAATTAAAGTTGATATGAATGAGGGAGGAGCAATAAAGATTAATTCGGTAAATATTTTAGATAAAGATACCCTATGGGAGGGTACTTACTTTACAGATATTCCAATAAAGGTTCAAGCTATACCATCTCCCGGTTTTGTATTCGCAGGCTGGGAAGGCGTAGTTCAGTCAGAAGAAGATACTGTTGTAATTAATTTAAAACAAAACTCATATTTGAAAGCACATTTTAAAGAAATATAAAATTGCTATAATAGAGCGGAGGGTAGAAAATTAAGATAAAAATAAAAATCATCCTATTATCTTTTATCATTACTGCACTAATATATCCAAGAACAATTATATTTTTGATAAACAGCGGCAAAGATTTTTGCGTAGCAATGAATCTTAAAAATTACAACATACAAAACAATAATACTGCCATTGATAGAGACAAAACTAAAATAGTTTTTATGTTTGATGATGGGTGGAGGAGTGTATATTCTGAAGCTTATAGTTTAATGAAAGAATACAGTTATAAGGGGAGCGTGTCCATTATTCCTTCATTAATTGTTGAAGATGAATATATGTCTTACAAAGAACTTGCAGAATTATATTTAGAAGGTTGGGATTTATTAAATCATTCTTATTCACACAGGGCAGATGCATATAACAATACTGACGAACTTCTTTCAGACTTTGATAAATCAAGGCGGTGGATGGACAACAGATATTTTGGAAAATGCAGTGATATGGTTGTCATGCCGCATGGAGAAATTAACCCATACCTTATAAGGCAACTGAAAAATGCAGGGTACAGAAGTGTCAGAACATCGGATAATATAATTGTATTAGATAGTTTCAATTACTACTATTATCCCATTACCTCAATAAATCCCGTAACAAATATTTCAGCAAATGAAGTTACAGCTCAGCTTAAACAAGGAATTAATGAATTAAAAACATTTGTATTAATATTTCATAAAATCGGATATGAAGATGATGAATTTGGTATGACCTACAACAAGGATATGCTAAAACAGATTATTATGTTTATTGACCGGCATAGTGATAAATTTCAGGTATTGACCTATTCTCAATTAGATTTTAATAAATAGTCAAAATAAAAATGAAGAAACTATAGAAGTGCCGCTTAGATGCCGGTGCTTCTTTTAAATTTAAACTAAATATTGAATTATCATAATCTTTATTATATAATTTGCAAAATAAGATTTACATAATTTCAATTATGTTAACAAGGAGTGCAGCATGAAGTATATCGAAAATAATTCGACAGACCCACATTATAATTTAGCATTTGAAGAGTATGTTTTTAAAAATTTAGATAACAATGAAGATTTCGTTTTGTTATGGAGAAACGGACCTTCCATAATTGTAGGTAAAAATCAAAATACTATAGAAGAAATTAATATGGAATTTGTTAAGAACAACAATATAAATGTTGTCAGAAGAGTAACCGGCGGCGGTGCTGTTTATCATGATTTGGGGAATTTAAATTTTTCTTTTATAACTAAGGCACAAAGCAATTTAATAGACTTTAAAACATACAATATTCCCATAGTCAAGTCATTGGAAAAGTTGGGAGTTGACTGTGAATTATCGGGAAGAAATGATATTGTTATTGACGGAAAGAAATTTTCAGGCATAGCACAAAGCATTATAAAAGGAAGAGTATTGAATCACGGAACCCTGCTTTTTGATTCAAAACTGGACATATTGTCTAAAGCATTAAATGTAAAAAGAGATAAGATAGAATCTAAGGGAGTAAAGTCCGTATCCAGCAGAGTGACAAATATTAAACCATATGTCAAGGATGATATTGATGTGCTGCAATTCAAACAGATTCTTCTAAAGAATATCTTTGAATACTTCAATCAACCTGTTGAAATATTTGAATTATCCGATGAAGACAGAAATAAGATACAAAAAATGGTTGATGAAAGATACGGAACTTGGGAATGGAACTTTGGAAGGTCCCCGGAATTCAACTATAAAGGTTACGACAGATTTGAAGGAGGAGGAGTAGAAGTTAGACTTCATGTGTGCAATGGAATTATTGAAAGCTGTAAAATCTATGGTGATTTTTTCGGCAAGGGAGATGTTAAGAATTTAGAAGATAAGCTATTAGGTGTTAAGTATGATATCAATGAAATATATAAAGCTATAGAAGATATTTCAATTGATGAATATCTTGGCAGGATCACAAAGGAAGAATTCCTGCGATGTCTATTCAGCTAATTTTAAAGTACGGGGACAAGGTATGTCCCCCAACCCTTCCTAATTATCCGTTTATTACTATTACCGGACATGGTGCCGCTGAAATAACTTTTTGAGTTACAGAGCCTACAAAAAATCTTTGAACCGGAGAGAACCCTCTTCTTCCCATAAAAATATAATTAATATTTTCTTCTTCTGCAAATTTTAAAATTTCAGCCGCAGGCCTGCCTACCAATAATTTTTGAGTTACCTTTAAATTACCGGTATCTAAATTTCTTACAATAATATTGAGCATTTTAGATTCCTGCTGCATTAATTTATTAAGCATTTCCTTGCGATTTGCTGAAAATTGATTCTCAACGGTCATACCGAAGTATGCATATTTGTCTTCTGAGGGCATGTTAATAACAGTTATGAAAATTAATTCGGCATCAATTAATTTGCCTAATTCTACGGCTTTTTCACCAATTTTTACAGATAAGGGCGAGCCGTCGATAGGTATTAAAATTTTTTTCATAATAACCTCCAATTATTTATTCATGAACCACTAAGACAGGGCAAGTTGCATCAGATATGACACGAACTGTTTGAGAGCCGACAAAGAAGCGTTTAATCTTTGAATATCCTCTTTGACCGATAACTATCAAATCATAATTACCATCTTTTGCTTCTTTTAAAATTTCTTCATAAGCCACACCGGAAACGATTTTTTTCTTTAGGTTAATACCTGTGTTGTCATACTGATTAATTATTGAATCCAGCATTTTACTTTCATTTTCTTTCAATCTCTTTTTTAGTTTGTTCATATCAGGATCTATTACAACACCAAACTTATTGTACATATCAATGTCATGTTCAATGAAAACATGAAAAACCACAACATCACTGTTATATTTTCTTCCAATATCAAAAGCTTGGGCAACAGCTTTCTGAGAAGCGGCTGAGCCATCCACGGGTACCAATATTTTTTTCATAAAGTCCCTCCTTAGCCAATAATTAGAATATTAACTAATATACTTATACCTAAATTTATTTACCATAAACAAATATATTCCTAAAACAATAATCAGAATCTTGAGAGTAATGGTTGACTGTGATATAATTAAAAAAAATGTCCCCGTACTTTTTCAGATAGGAGAAAAATGGAAATACTAAATTCATTAAATGACAAACAAAGAGAAGCAGCTTCTCATGACAAAGGTCCCATATTGGTTATTGCAGGGGCAGGCACCGGGAAGACAAGAGTCCTGACTCACCGGACGGCATATTTGATTGAGTCCGGAAAAGCAATGCCTTGGGAAGTTCTTGCAATAACATTTACCAATAAAGCAGCAAGTGAAATGAAGGAAAGAATAGGTCGTCTTATTGATTATTCCATAGACAGAATGTGGATTGGAACTTTTCACTCTGTTTGTGTACGCATATTAAGAAGTTTTATTGACAGAATAGGTTATGATAAAAACTTTATTATTTACGATGATGATGACCAAAAAATAGTAATAAAGGACTGCATTAAGGAATTGGAATTAGACCCCAAGTTATATAATTATAACAGTATTAAGGCACTTATAAGCAATGAAAAAAACAGGCGCAATACTCCCGACAACTATATTAAAGATAATTACTTAAATTATGCAAACAGGAATAAGGGAGAAGTATATGCTCTTTACGAAAAAAAGCTTAAAGCTGCCAATGCATTGGATTTCGATGATTTAATTCTAAAAACACTTGAACTGTTTGAAAAAAATGAAGATATTTTAAAGCACTACCAAGAAAGGTTTAAGTATATACTTGTGGATGAATACCAGGATACCAATAATGCTCAGTATAATCTCATAAGAATATTAGGTAAAAAGAAAAACGGTGAAAGCAATGTATTTGTGGTAGGAGATGAGGACCAGTCCATTTACGGCTGGAGGGGTGCCGATATAAGCAATATTCTTAATTTTGAAAATGACTTCAAAGGAGCCAAAATAGTCAAGCTTGAAAAAAATTACCGCTCTACGGATGTAATTTTAAATGCTGCAAACGGAGTTATTAAAAACAATTATCAACGAAAGGGTAAAAACCTGTATACAGAGCAAAAAAAGGGAAACTTAATACGAATAATAGAAACAGACAATGAAAGAGATGAGGCTTTTACCACGGCAGCATTAATTCGCAAAGAGCATAGGGAAAATAATATCAATTACTCTGAAATTGCAATTTTATACAGGACGAATGCACAGTCAAGAGCCTTGGAAGAAGGTTTAATTAGAGAAGGGATACCCTACAAAATTGTAGGAGGAGTAAAATTTTACGATAGAAAAGAAATTAAGGATATAATGGCTTATCTAAGGCTTATCCTAAATCAAAAGGATGACGTGAGTTTTGAAAGGATAATCAATGTACCGAGAAGAAAATTAGGACAAAAATCAACCGATACCATTTCAAATTATGCTGAAGCAAATGGAGTTTCGAAATTTGAAGCATGTTTTGACTTTGATAAGATGGGGCTTATACCTTCAGCAGCAAAGAGTATTGAAAGCTTTGTGTCCATGATGGAAATGCTGATGATTAAAAAGGATGCAATGCCTTTAAGCGAATTCATAATAAGCGTAATCGAAGATACAGGGCTGAAAGATATGCTACTTCAAGACGAAACAGTTGAAGGAAGAAGTCGTGTTGAAAATATAGATGAATTCTTGTCCGCAGCAAAGGATTTTGAAGAAAGATATGAGGAAAATACATTAGAAGATTTTTTGGCTCATATTTCATTGCTTGCCGATATAGATAAGACTGATTCTATAAAAGACGTTGTAACATTGATGACTGTACACAGTGCTAAGGGTCTTGAATTTGACACGGTTTTCATAACAGGTCTTGAAGACGGCATGTTTCCGAGCATTCATTTCGATGGTGAAGACAATGTTGAAGAAGAGAGAAGACTCTTCTATGTTGCTATAACAAGAGCCAAAAGAATGCTCTATATTACTCATGCAAGGGACAGAATTCGTTTTGGAAGCCATGAAATGAGGATGAAATCAAGGTTTTTGGAAGAGATTCCCGAAGAATGCATAGAAGAATCCGACCCTTATTCTTATGCCAATAAAAAACTTGAGCAATTGGAGTCCCAAATCGCAAGAAAAACCAGTTTTTTTGAATATAGAGCTGAAATCACGGAAAAAGAAAAACCAAAGATTAAATCAGATAAGTTTGAGCCCGGTGATAAAATAATGCATAAGTCTTGGGGGAAGGGAACAGTAGTACAAATAAAGGACAGCGGAGACGATAAAATAATCGTGGCAGCTTTTGAAAATAAGGGGATAAGGAATCTTTCACTCAAACTTGCTCCAATCGAAAAAATTTAAACGGAAGGTAAAGTATGGATAAGAAACTCCTTTTAATGAAAGAAAAAATAAGGCTTTTAAATGAAGCAAACAAAGCATATTATCAAGAAGACAGAGAAATAATGTCAAATTATGAATATGACAAGCTTTACGATGAGCTTAAAAAAATGGAAGAAGAAACAGGGATAGTACTGTCTAACAGCCCCACCATCCGTGTTGGATATGAGCTCTTATCAAATTTGCCTGAGGAAAGGCATGAGAAGGTTATGCTTTCATTGGATAAAACAAAGGAAGTTACTGCTTTAAAGGATTGGCTCGGAGAAAAAACAGGAGCCCTTTCGTGGAAGCTGGATGGCCTTACAATTGTGATGACTTATGAAGGAGGAAGGCTTGTAAAGGCTGTAACCAGGGGTAATGGAGAGGTTGGAGAAGTAGTTACCAACAATGCAAAGGTATTTACTAATATTCCTCTTAGTATTGCCTATAAAGGAAGTTTGGTTTTACGAGGAGAAGCAGTTATCAGTTATTCAGACTTTTATAAAATAAATGAGACAATTCCGGAAGCTGCGGGTAAATATAAAAATCCCAGAAATCTTTGCAGCGGCTCCGTAAGGCAGCTAAACAATAGAATAACCGCAGAAAGAAATGTGGGGTTTTATGCATTTTCGGTAGTTAAAGCGGATGAAGTCGATTTTAAAAATTCAAGAATCGAGCAGCTATTATGGCTCAACAGTCAAGGATTCAGCATAGTTGAATTTAAGAAAGTAACTCAAGAAAATATTGAAGAAACAGTAAATTGGTTTGAGGAGAACATTAGAGAAAACGACCTGCCTTCGGACGGACTTGTTCTAACATATGATGATATAAAATACGGAGAATCATTAGGAAGTACCGCAAAATTTCCGAAAGATTCAATTGCCTTTAAATGGAGTGACGAAATTAAGGAAACTACTCTTTTGGAAATTGAATGGAGTGCCTCAAGGACGGGATTAATAAATCCAATCGCAGTATTTGAGCCCGTGGAGCTTGAAGGAACAACCGTAAGCCGTGCCAGTGTTCATAATCTAAGCATTATGGAAGACCTGGAGCTTGGAATCGGCGATAGAATCAATGTGTATAAGGCAAATATGATAATTCCTCAAATTTCGGATAATTTAACCAGGAGCAATAATATTGAGATTCCAGAACATTGCCCTGTATGCGGCGGTGAAACATCAATTAAAAATGATAATGACATTAAGACATTGTACTGCATAAATGACGAATGTTTAGCAAAGCAAATAAAATCATTCACACATTTTGTAAGCAGAGATGCATTAAATATTAAAGGACTTTCCGAAGCCACTATTGAAAAATTAATTGCAAAGGGATTGATTAAAGAATTAGCTGATATTTTTCATATTGAGAGATATAAAGATATAATTACCGAGATGGAAGGATTTGGCGAGAAATCTTTCAATAATCTGGTCAATTCAGTGAATAAGGCGCGAAAAACAACAGCAGCGAGGCTTTTGTACAGCTTTGGAATTACCAATATAGGTTTGTCAAATGCCAAATTAATCAGCAGGAAGTTCGGCGATGACTGGGAGAAAATTCAAAATGCAAAATATGAAGAACTGATTGAAATAAGCGGCATCGGAGAAGTGATGGCTAAAAATTACGTAAAATTTTTCAGTGATGAAAAGAAAAAAGTTATTGTAGAAGATGTGCTTAAAGAAGTGGAGATAGAAACAAGCTCTAAGACATCATCAACACAAATTTTTGAAAATTATAATTTTGCAATTACAGGGGCTGTTGAGCATTTCAAAAACAGGGATGAATTAAAAGCTGCAATTGAAGAAAGAGGAGGAAAGGTTACCTCTTCTGTGACTTCAAAAACAAACTATTTAATCAATAACGATAATTTATCAAATTCTTCCAAGAATAAAAAAGCTAAAGAATTAGGAATAGAAATTATAACGGAAGAGCAATTTCTTAAGTGGATGAATACAGGTGTAAGATAGACGAGATAGAAAGGGAATTGATATGACAAAAATATATTTAACGAGACATGGCGAAACAGTCTGGAACAGACAATGCAGGTTTCAAGGACATAAAAATTCGGATTTAACGGAAAAGGGAATATTGGCAGCAGAATTATTGGCAGACAGAATTGAAGAGATAGAGCTGGATTATATAGTTTCAAGCCCTTTGATGAGAGCTTACAATACTGCTGAAATAATTCGCGGGAATAAGAATATACAAATTATAAAACATGATGGTTTAAAAGAAATAAATTTAGGCAAATTCGAAGGAATGAGCTATAAGGATATCCAAAAAAATTATTCTAAGCTGCTTGCCGAAATTGAAAAGGACCCTTTCAACAACCGTTATCCAAACGGAGAAAACCTTCAGGAATTTTACAAAAGGGTTGTGAAGGCATTTAATGAAGTAATAGATAAATACAGAAACAAGTCAACCTTAATAGTTGCCCATGGAGGTACCATTAAATGTATCGAAGCTTATATAAGAAAATTTAAGTTAAGCAGTGACTGGATGGGAAATGTAGTTAAGAATTGCAGCCTTTCTTATTTAGAAATAGATGATAATAATGAAATAAAAGAAATATTCTATAATGATACAAAACATTTGGAAGGAAGCGCAGCACTTAATTAATTGTCGAAATTTCCCGGGAAAAACAGAATAAGGTAGAAAATTGGCAAGTATTTATAAGAGGAGGGTGCTATGAGAAAATTCAAAGTTGCATTAATTCAAACCATGGTTTATGACGATAAAGAAAAAAATGTTAAAAATGCTGTGAAAATGATTGGTAAAGTGTCAAAGGAAGGCGCCGATATTGCAGTGTTACCGGAGATGTTCTGCTGCCCTTATAACACTTCATATTTTAGAAAATATGGTGAAGAAGAAGGCGGGTATGCTTATAAAGAATTAAGTAAAGCAGCAAACAGTTCAGGTATTTATGTCGTTGCCGGAACAATACCCGAGCTTGAAAGAACTCATGTTTACAATACATCATATGTGTTTGACAGAAAAGGCAAAAGAGTTGCCAAGCACAGGAAAATGCATTTATTCGATATTGATGTTGAAGGAGGACAATATTTCAAAGAATCGGATGTTCTCTCTCCCGGAAGAGACGTAACAGTCTTTGATACGGAATTTTGCAAAATCGGTTTAGGTATATGTTATGATATAAGATTTCCTGAATTAAGCAGGCTCATGGTATTGGAAGGAGCTGAGGTTATTATTTTTCCTGCCGCATTTAACATGACCACTGGTCCTGCTCATTGGGAGTTAAATTTTAGAGGAAGAGCCCTTGATAACCAGGTGTACACAGTAGGAGTTGCTCCTGCCAGAGATATGGAATCATCCTATCACTCCTATGGTAATTCCATAGTAGTCTCACCATGGGGCAATGTGATAAACAGAATGGATGAAAAAGAAGGGTATATAATACAGGAAATTGACCTTGAATATGTAAAGAAGGTAAGAAATGAACTGCCTCTATTAAAGCATTTAAGAAGAGACTTATATACATTAAGCAAAAACTAATTATATTGTAAATTAATGGTTTGGGCAATTTACTACAGACTATTTATCTGTGGAATTGGAGATTGTTATGAATGAAAATTTATTGTCAGGAATTTATAAAAATAACGAAGAAATGAATGTAAACTTTGATGAGCAAGGTAAAAAGATAGTAGTTTTAGATGATGATCCGACAGGTACCCAAACGGTTTATGATATACCTATATATACAAGAGTAGATTATGAAATAATTCAAAAAATATTTCAGGATAATAATATTAAAGCATTCTATATTTTAACTAATACCAGATCAATGTCAAAAGAAAAAGTAATGGAACTCGACTCCAAAATTGCCAGGAATATTGATTTGGTATCTAAGAGAACAGGTATAGATTATGAATTAATTGTAAGAGGAGACTCAACTCTCAGAGGACATTTCCCACTAGAATTAAATATAATAAAGGATAATATATCAAAAAAAATAGATGGATATTTTTTGATACCATTTTTTCAAGAAGGCGGGAGAATTACTGTTGATGATGTCCATTATGTTAAAGAAAATAATACATTTATTCCTGTAGGAGAAACACAGTTTGCAAGAGATCATACATTTGGTTTTACTTCATCAAACTTAAAAGATTATGTAGAAGAAAAAACAAATTGTCTAGTATTAAAAGACCAAGTTGTATCAATAAGTTTAGAAGAATTAAGAAGCAACAGCAGTGCAGTTTTTAATAAAATAATGGATTTGAACGGAAGAATATGTATTGTTAATGCAGAAAACTATAGTGATATTCAAGCATTTGTAAACGGACTCATAAAAGCCGAATATCAAGGGAAAAATTTCCTCTTTAGAACAGCTGCTTCTTTTGTTAAGTCAAGGATTGGTTTAAAGGATAATGGTTTGTTAGATGGGAATACGTTAAACATAATTGACAACAGAGGAGGTTTGATAGTTGCCGGGTCCTATGTAAACAAAACTAGTCAACAGATTAATCATCTGATGAAAGAGACTTCTATTTACAGCATAGAAATTGATGTTCTGTCTATTCTTACAGAATCAGATAACAGTAATATAATTAAAAAAATTTCTCAAAAAATTGATGAAAATATTATTAGAGGAATTGATACCTTGATTTACACTTCACGTTCTGTAATACTTGGAAATGATAACACCCCTAATTTAGATATTGGTAATAAAATATCTCTTTATCTTGCAAAGATTGTAAAACAGTTAAAAGAAGCCCCGGCTTTTATTGTTGCAAAGGGCGGAATCACATCAAGTGATATTGCGACTGAAGGGTTGAATATTGAGGAAGCGATAGTTTGCGGACAAATAGCTAATGGCGTACCCGTGTGGAAATCTGGCAGGGAGAGTAAATTTTACGGATTGGTTTATGTAGTCTTTCCAGGCAATGTTGGAGATGAAGATGAATTAACAAATGTCATTAGGAGACTTCATAAAAAATAAAAATTTCCCCCTACATGATAAATAAGTACGATGAAAGACCGGTATTTTTCTTTTTAAAAAATGGTTGACAAAACAATATCCTGTGTATATAATATGAAAAAATTGATTAAAGCTTTGACGGAGACAAAAATATCCGGAAAATAACTTCAGAGAGCCGATGGTTGGTGGGAATCGGTGTTATGAGATATAATGATCACTCCTGAGCTTCCGAGTCGAATTAAGTAGACGAGGACGTATTTCTGCGTTACAAGAATAGAGTTCAAAAAACTTTTTTGTTTTTTCGACTTGAATGAGGCGATATTTTTTTATCGTGAATTAGGGTGGTACCGCGAAAGACCTCTCGTCCCTATATACATCTATATGTATATAGGGACGAGAGGTTTTTTTATAGACCTAACCCAATTTCTTCATCCCAAAGGGAGGAAGAAATTGATGGTAGGTCTTATGCAGCGTAATCCAATTTTATGTGAGCGTCAGCGAGCAAATAAAATTGTGATGAAGCTTGCGAATAGGCCTAACCCTTCGGGAGATTAACTTCATTCCGGTCAATAAAAACAAAAATCAAAAAATAAGAGGAGGTAAAACAGGGGGCAGAATAATCAATTTTAAAGTAAGTAAGAAAATGGATTTTTATTTGGAGGAAATTTATGAGAAGTGATCAAATGAAATCAGGCGTGGAAAGGATTGCTCACAGAGCCTTATTCAACGCTCTGGGGCTCACAGAAAAAGAAATCAGACAACCTATGGTTGGCATCGTAAATGCTCAGAATGATATAATTCCGGGACATTTGCACTTGGATGATATTGTTGAGGCTGTAAAATCAGGAGTAATGATGGCAGGCGGAACACCCTTTGTATTTCCTGCAATAGGAGTATGCGACGGTATTGCAATGGGTCACGAAGGTATGAAATACTCTCTTATAAGCCGTGAACATATTGCGGATTCAGTTGAAATAATGGCAATGGCTCATCCCTTTGATGCACTTGTTTTTGTTCCGAACTGCGATAAAATAGTTCCCGGTATGATTATGGCAGCATTAAGGCTTAATATTCCAAGTATTTTTGTAAGCGGCGGTCCCATGATGCCCGGATATTATGACGGCAAGAAACTAACTGTCTCAAACTCATTTGAAGCTGTTGGAGCAGCCGGTGCAAAAAAAATGAGTGATGAGCGGATAAAGGAAATAGAGCTTTATTCATGTCCCGGTTGCGGCTCATGTGCAGGTATGTTTACTGCTAATTCGATGAATTGCATGACAGAGGTTATCGGACTTGGCTTGTCCGGAAACGGCACTATTCCCGCTGTTCATGCAGCCCGTATACGCCTTGCAAAAGAAGCAGGCATGAAGGTAATGGAGCTTTTGGAAAAAGATATCCGTCCTCGCGATATTGTTACCCTTGATTCCCTTCATAATGCTTTAACAGCAGATATGGCTTTGGGATGCTCAACAAATACTGTACTGCACTTGCCTGCAATAGCACATGAAGCAGGACTAAAAATCAATCTTAACGAAATAAACAATATAAGCAAGGCAACTCCTCATCTGGTAAAATTAAGTCCTGCAGGGGAAGATTGTCTGGTTGATTTATGGCAGGCAGGAGGAATCCCGTCTGTACTGAAGGAACTCGACAATCATGGACTGCTGAATACGGATTGTATTACTGTTACGGCAAATACCGTAGGCGAAAACATCAAGGATGCTTATATAAAGGATAATTCAGTTATAAGAAGCTTTGATGATCCATACTCAAAGGATGGCGGATTAGCCATATTATGGGGAAACATAGCACCGGACGGAGCAGTTGTAAAGAAGGGAGCCGTTTTAGAAGAAATGATGGCTCACAGGGGTCCTGCCAAGGTTTACAACAGTGAAGAAGAATGCATGGCAGCCATAATGGGCGGTAAGGTTGTTTCAGGTGATGTAGTCGTAGTTCGTTATGAAGGACCTAAAGGTGGACCGGGCATGCGTGAAATGCTTACACCAACATCTGCAATTGCAGGAATGGGACTTGACTCAAGCGTTGCACTTATAACAGACGGCAGATTTTCGGGAGCATCAAGAGGAGCTTCTATTGGTCACATATCTCCTGAAGCTGCAGCAGGAGGATTGATAGGTATCATTGAGGATGGAGATATAATTAGCATCGACATTCCTAATAATAAGCTTGAGCTTTTGGTTGATGAAAACATAATAGCAGAAAGACGCTTAAAGTTTGTACCTTTGGAAAAACCGGTACCAAACGGATATTTAAAAAGATACCGTAAGATGGTAACTTCGGCAAATACCGGAGGAGTATTTGAAGATTAAGAGATTAATAAAAATATTATAAATATATAAGGAGAAAAAAATGAAAAAATTAAATTTTATAGCATTAGCATTAATAGTTGTTATGGTATTAGGTACAGCATGCGGACAAACTGTTGATAATCCACCAACATCGGCTGAACCGACGGTTATTAAATTAGGTATGACAATCAATGAACAAGACAGCTTTTACGTATGTGCCACAAAATTTTCAGAACTTGTAGAGGAGAGAACCAACGGTGCATATGACATTCAGTTGTTCCCCAATTCATCATTGGGCGATGAAAGAACAATGCTTGAAAGTATGCAGATGGGAACCCTTGATTCCGGTATCATTACAAGCGGACCGTTTGTAAATTTTGTACCTGAATTCGGTGTTTTAGACCTTCCCTTCTTATTCCCTGACAACGCTTCTGCTTATAAGGTACTTGACGGTGAAATAGGAAAAGAAATTCTCTCTAAGCTTGAAGATCACGACCTTAAGGGACTTGCATACGCGGAAAGAGGTTTCCGTAATTTGACTAACAGTGTGCGACCTGTACGCACTGCTGAAGATATTAAGGATTTAAAAATACGTGTGATGGAAAATGAAGTTTATTTATCTGCATTTAAGGCAATGGATGTAAATGCCGTGCCTATGGCATGGACTGAAGCACTTACCGCTTTGCAACAAGGTACAATACAAGGACAGGAAAACCCGGTTAATGTTATTCATGCATACAAAATGTGGGATTCACAAAAACATGTCACTATGACAAGACATGCATATGCAGCAGCTGTTATAACATTCAGCGAAGAAAAATTTAACAGCCTTCCGGCTGATGTACAGGAGATATTTGTACAAGCAGCCCAGGAAGCGGCTGAATACGAAAGAGCATGGGTTGCAGAAAATGAAGAAGCTCAAATTGCAGACCTTAAAGCAAACGGCATGGAGCTTATTGAAGAACCGGATTTGGAAAGCTTCAGACAAGCGGTACAGACGGTATACGATCAATATCCGCAATACAGCGAATACCTGACAAGAATTAAAGAAGCAATTAAGTAATTAAGTCAGTAATTATATAGGAGGTGGTTGTCATTGCTAAGGTTATAAAAAAAGCAAGCGACTTTGTTGATAAGATAGGCTGCGGTCTCTTAATACTGACTATGGCAGGGATGGTATTCTTTTCAAGTATTCAAATAATAGCCAGGGTATTTTTCACTGCCCTTGCTTGGAGTGAAGAGTTAACAAGATATTTGCTTGTCTGGTCAACCTTCATAGGAGCAGGATGTGTTTATAAAAGAGGAGGGCACATTAATGTGTCCTTCGTTCAGGATAAATTTAAGGGTAAGGCAAATAAATATGCAAAGATACTTGTACACCTGATTTGCATTGCATTTTTCATTATTGCGGTTTATTATGGCGTAATATACATGATGAAACAAGGAGCGCAAAGCTCACCTGCCTTAGGCATAAGAATGAATTTAATGTATATGGCAATTCCACTCGGATGCGGAGTAATGCTGCTTCACGCCCTAAATGCAATTTTTGAAATTTTAGTTACAGGGGAGGTGGCAGAATAATGGGTAGTATACTACTTTTAACCTTTTTAGGATGTCTTGCCTTAGGTGTTCCCATTGCATTTTCTGTTGCTGTTGCCGGTGTAGTCGTACTGATAGTAGGTGATGTAAACCTTTTGATAGTAGTACAGCGCCTGTTTGCTTCCTCAGATTCATTTTCATTGGTTGCAATTCCCTTCTTTATTTTGGCAGGGGATTTGCTTGCCAGAGGAGAAATGTCAAAAATGCTGGTTGCATTTGCAGAAGCATGTATAGGCAAAGTTAAAGGAGGACTGTCGGCTGTTTCTGTATTGGCATCAATGTTCTTTGCTGCTATATCCGGCTCAGGCGCTGCTACCACTGCAGCAGTTGGAACATCTATGCTGCCTGAACTTGAGAAAAGAGGGTATGAGGTAGATCGTGCGGCCGCTTTAATAGCTTCGGGAGGATGTATCGGAGTAGTCATTCCTCCGTCTGTTCCCATGGTTCTATATGCTGTAATAGCCGAGCAAAGTGTAACCAGATTATTCAAAAATGGTTTTTTTCCCGGCTTCATGATGGGGGGTATATTAATAGCAATTTCTCTTTATGAGGCTAAAAAATTCAACTATCCGGACGGAAGGGCATTTGAATTCAAATATATGGTTGAAACTTTCAGGAAAGCCGTTTGGGCATTGATAATGCCGCTTATTATACTAGGCGGGATATTTTCGGGATATTTTACTCCATCTGAAGCCGCCGGTGTTGCAGTTGTATATTCCATGTTTGCGTCAATGTTTATTTACAAGGATTTGACTCTTAAAGAGCTTGGACAGATTATGCTTGGTAGCGGCAAGACCTCTGCAATCATTATGACCATAATAGCATGCAGCGGTGTTTTCGGATGGGCTCTTGCCAACTGGCAGATACCCGAGGCAGTTGCTCAAGCAGTGCTTTCAGTCTCAGACAACAAATATATTATACTGCTCTTGATGGCTGTGATAGTATTGATTGCCGGTGTTTTCATGGAAACATCCTCGGCTATCATACTTATTACTCCGGTATTTCTTCCACTTGTAAGAATGCTAAATATCGACCTTATTCACTTTGGTTTGATATTCACAATAGGCATTGCAATCGGAATGATTACGCCGCCTGTTGCCATCGACCTTTTTGTGGCATCTTCAATAACAGGAATGCCAATTGAAAGAATAGCTAAAAAGGTTGTTCCATATCTTATAGGCTTGATAATAGTATTTTTCATTTACATTTATCTGCCGCTTTTCATACCGTCATTAATACTATAACTTTTGAAAAATCCGCCTGAGCAGGAATTATTCAGGTGGATTTTTATTATGTAAATTTGCAATGACGGATTTATAAAATTATTTGCAACTGTTAACAAAAAAGATATAATATCATAACTTAATTAAAAAAGGAGTTTTTCATGCGAATTATAATTGATGGAGATGCATGCCCGCAGAAGGTAAGAGAAATATGTGAAAAAGCAGCCAAGGATTTTGGAGTGGGCTTGATAATTGTTTCAGACATTGACCATTATATTGTCAGTGATTTTGAAGTTATTGTTGTTGAGCAGGGAAGAGATTCCGTTGATTATAAAATAGTTCAAATATTTCAGCAAGGAGATATATTAATAACTCAAGACTACGGACTTGCAAGCCTTCTTTTGGGGAAAGCATCAGCAATCATTCATACAGCAGGGTTTTTTATAAATAAGAATAATATTGACAGCCTGCTTCAATCCAGATATATAAGTGATAAAATAAGAAAACAAGGCGGAAAATCAAAGGGACCGTCAAAAAGAAGAAAAGAACAGGATGAAAACTTTAAAAAATGCCTGTATAAAGTTTTAAGAGAATATATGTCAAATAAAAAGGGCAGGTAAGGAAGGGGGACATAAAGTAATGTCCCTTACTTTATTCCTCTAAGCTCCCTAACACATCATCAACAATTCTGTCTGATGAAGATTTATTGTACATTTTCTTCATG
>Ga0208694_1001221_pt1 | contig 32988 bp, 38 predicted proteins | sample AD_UKC078_MetaG_FD_184442 | JGI IMG/M metagenome (GOLD analysis project Ga0208694, IMG submission 184442) | Active sludge microbial communities of municipal wastewater-treating anaerobic digesters from USA - AD_UKC078_MetaG (SPAdes) (version 2) | ecosystem: Engineered > Bioreactor > Anaerobic >...
CCAGAGCGCGGCCACCAACACGGGCAACCAGAGCGCGGCCACCAACACGGGCTACCAGAGCGCGGCCACCAACACGGGCAACCAGAGCGCGGCCACCAACACGGGCGACCTGAGCGCGGCCACGGTAGAGGGAAGGGAAGCCATCGCAATGGCTACTGGTATTGAGGGAAAAGCGAAGGGGAAAAAGTCTTGCTGGCTTGTGCTGGCCGAGTGGGAGGAACGTAAAGACGGTTGGCACATCAAGGATGTCAAGTCGGTTGCCGTGGATGGGAAGAAGATTAAGGAAGATACATTTTACACGCTCAAGGGCGGCGAATTTGTGGAGGTGAAATGATGAACATGACCGATTTCGCCAACCGCCTTCTCGCCGGTCCTCCGCGTGTCTGCTGCCCTGCCTGTGACAAGGAGATGGGACTCAAGCCCCCCGCCCTGGGGGATAACGTCAAACACGAAACGTGTAGGCGGCACCTGACCATGATGAGGGCCGAGGCGTTGCGTCTCAGGAACATCTACGCGGTGGAGGAGGCCATGAGGAGGGAGGCCCGACATGCGAGTGAGTAGCTACCTGTCCAACGGCGAGATCGCCCTCGCTGCCCTGTGCGGGCTGCTGCTGGCCCCGGCACTGTGGATTATCATTATCGCGTTGCAGATCGTGATGGAGGCGGTGGGATGAGAAAGTTCAAACACTTCCCGAAGCAAGCTACCTGCCCTATCTGCAAGACGAACCAGGACAAGGCGTGTTTCCTCATGCACATCGCCGGGACGTATAGAGATGGTCTGTGCCACGGCCAGCCGGTTCACGTTGCCTGCCTGATTGACCGGGCAAATGACATGGTCTGGTATCAGGATCAAAGGGTAATGCTGCTCAACCTGGAGGACAGCGATGAGTAAAGAGAGGCCCATCATTTTCAGTGCGCCGATGGTTCGGGCGATCCTGGAGGGGCGAAAGAGCATGACGCGCAGGATCGTGAAGTGCCGTGAAGAAATAGCATGTCTCGGTACTGCCGCAGATTGGAACGCCGGCAAGCTGGACGAGCGTATGCCGGATTGGGAGACTTGGGGACCAAAAAGCGGTGCTCAGGTATTCGTCGGAAAACACGGAAACATCTTCTCGTTGAATTGCCCCTACGGAGTCCCCGGCGACAGGCTTTGGGTGCGGGAGAAATTCGATTTTTTCCCTTGCGGGATGACAGAGTGCGAGATTTTCTATTGGGCTGATGGGAGTAGCCAAAAACGCACCCCTCCGAACGATTACAACCCATATCTTTATCCTAACGAAAGGGTGCGTCCCTCCATCCACATGCCCCGCTGGGCCTCAAGAATCACCCTCGAAATCGCCAGCGTCAGGGTGGAGAGGGTAAAGGAGATCAGTGGGCCGGACTGTATTGCCGAAGGAGTTAATAAACTCACCAGGATCGACGACGGACCACCGCTGGACGGCAACCCGTGGCGCGAGCAAAAAGCAGCATTCCGCGCATTGTGGGAATCCATCCACGGCCCCGGCTCGTGGGAGCTGAACCCGTGGGTATGGGTGATCGAATTCCGGGGGATCGCATGAGAGCCATCCTTAGCGCATACTACGGGCTGATGATCCTTGCGGCACTTGCCCTGTTTATTTGGGCGACGAGGTGACGAGATGAACGCCTACTACGCAATCGACATGGACCGGGTGCAGATCGAGGCCGACGAGGCCAGGGCCGAGTACCACCGGGAGCGGGCCGTCCACGGGCAGCCCGATGAGGCCGTGACCCCGGAAGATCGTCAGGCGGATCCCCTGAAACAGGCGGCCCGAATAACCGGCCGAGGCCATAAGACCAGGGCTTTCGAGCCTTGCGCCCGGCGGCACAGGGCATCGGCGGGATAAGGCCGGAGCAACCGAATACCCTTTCTCCCTCCTTTTCCTGGGGGGCTTCGGCCCCCTTGGGAGGAAGGGGAGAGGTGCGGAAAGGAGGTCCGGAAGTGAAAGAGGAAAAAATCGACATGGTGCAGCATGCCCGGAGAATCTGCACCAGAATGGGCGGCGTCACGGACGCGGAGCACGCCGCCCTCAGGGAAATCCATGTCACGCCGTACGTCATGCCGAGCCTCGACGAGATGGCGGAGCGCAGGGACCGGGTGTCGAACGCGACCATCCTGCGGACCATCCGGCACAACCTCGAGCAGTGGGCCGCGGGGGCGCGGGGAATGATCGGGAAATCCGACAACAATGAGAACGACCTCTACTGGGTCGGCCGCGCCCACGGCTTCGAGAAGGCGCTCGAGCTCGTCGCCTCGCTCGAAAGGAGCCTGCTGAAATGAGCCTCCGGCTGTATCTCCTCGCGGCCCTCTGCGGGGCCGTCGCCGCCCCGCTCCTCGTGATCTTCATCTGGGCCCTGTGTGTCGTTCTCGCGGCCCTCGCGGGGGTGCTGTGATGCGGTCGCAATCGTTGGCAGCCCCGTGGGGCGCGGATTCGTGGGCCGAGGAATGGGAGCGCATCGTGGCCGCAGAAGCGTGGTGCTTGCGGTGGTGCGATTATGCCGACGCATGCCCTGTCGTCGGCAATCCGCATTGCGGGCCTGATTGCCAATTGGAGCAAGACGAAATCGATTCGAGAAGATAGGAGGAATGAGCATGGAAGAGATCGCAACCTACAACGTTCAGGCAACGGATTCAAGGCCCCTGACGGCCGTCGAGATCCGCGCCCAGGTCAACCTCATTCAAGAGGTCATGAAGGCCGTCATGAAGGACGGCCATCACTACGGCCAGATCCCCGGGGCCGGGAACAAGCCCGTTCTCTTCAAGGCCGGCGCGGAGAAGCTCCTCTTCACCTTCAGGCTCTCCGCCGATCCGGAGATCGAGGACCTCTCGACGGGCGACGTGATCCGGTACAGGGTCCGCTGCAAGGTCTACGACCGTGCGGGGGCCTACCTCGGAGCCGGCGTCGGAGAATGTTCCAGCGACGAAGAGAAGTACCGGTGGCGGGCCGCCGTATGCAAGGAAGAATTTGAAGAAACGCCGGAAGACCGGCGCAGGATGAAGTACGCCAAGCGACGCGACGGCGGCGCCTACAGGATCGCCCAGGTCCGCACGATGCCGGCCGATTTGGCCAACACCATCCTCAAGATGGCGAAAAAGCGAGCCCAGATCGACGCGGCCCTGACCGTTACGGCGGCCTCTGACATTTTCGCGCAGGACCTCGAGGATCTGCCCGAGGAGTTGCGCGAGGCCGTGGCAGAGAACGGTGCTCCAAAAGAGAATGGAAAGCCCGCCCCGGAGCCCCCGAAGCCGAAGGCGGCCCCGGACCACGCAAACCCTGCGACGGAAAACCAATGCAAGGCTATTTTCTCGATGTGTCGTAAGCTCGGCATCACGGACGACTACGAAGTCCATTCCAAGGCAAGCCGCCTTGCCGGGATCCCTGAGCCGGACGTTGTCGCATCGCTGAAATCCCTCACCTTCGCTCAGGCGAGCTCCGTCATCAAGGCGCTCCAGGAGGAGCTCCAGGTATGACAGGCCTCGTATTCGACCCCGAACGCCATGCCTACATCCTCGACGGCCGGGTGATCCCCTCGGCAACGCAGATCCTCACGGCCGAGGGGATCATCAACGGCCAATGGTACACGGAAGACGGACGCCGGCGCGGCGGCCACGTCCATCTCGCCCTGCGATACCTCGACGAGGGAAGGCTCGACGAGGATTCCGTAACGGACGAGGTCCGCCCCTACCTCGAGGCATGGGGACGGTTCCTTTCGGAGACGGGCTTCATCTGCCTGCAGATCGAGCAGCCCTTCGCAGACAGGAATCTGGGCTTCGCCGGAACGCCGGACCGAGTCGGCTGGATGGACGGAGACAAGACCCTGTCCATCATCGACATCAAGACGGGCGCCCCGGAGCCCTGGCACGCCCTCCAGACGGCGGCCTACGCCGTCGGCCTGGGGAAGCGGACGGCCAGGCGATGGAGCGTCTACCTGAAGGCCAACGGCTCCTACCGGCTCGTGCAGCACCGGGCCAACGACGACATCAATGCGTGGCTCGGGCTCGTGTCCGTCCACAACTGGAAGCTGAAATACATAGGGAGGAAATCATGATCGAAATCGCACTCACGCAGGAAGCGAAGGACGTCGCGGCGCGGGCCCTGACGGTCCCGGAACTGGCGCGGACCATCGAGATCCGCGACAACGAGAGCTACATGTGGGCAGGGGAGATGCTGACCGCGGTCAAGGGCCTCCTGAAGGAGATCGACGCGGCGTTCGACCCGATCTGCAAGCGGGCCCACGAGGCCCACAAGGAGGCCCTGAACCAGAAGAAGCGGGCCGCCGAGCCCCTGCTCGAGGCCGAGCGCATCCTCAAGAAGGGAATCGCAGACTACCAGGCGGAGCTCGAGCGTCAGCGCAGGGAGGAGGAGGCGCGCCTGCGGGAGGAAGCCAGGAGGCGTGAAGAGGAGGCCCGGCTCGCAGCGGCCATCGCCGCGGAGAATGAAGGCGAGAAGGCCCTCGCCGAGGAGATCCTCGAGGAGCCCGTGGCGGCCCCGGTCGTCCACGTCCCCCCGGCGGCCCCGAAGCTCGCCGGCGTGAGCGCACGGAAGGTCTGGAAGTACCGCGTCGTCGACGAGGCCCTGATCCCCCGCCAGTACCTGACGGTCGACCACGCGGCCATCGGGCGCGTCGTGTCGGCCCTCGGCGGCAGGGCGAAGATCCCGGGGATCGAGGTCTACGAGGAAACCGTCATCGCGGCGGGAGGGAGGAGGTAGAGCGATGAACATGATGACCGAGGCGGATCGCTGCAATGATTACTCGAAACACGTAAGGAGGGAAAGCGAAGGCATGCAGATCACGAACAAGATACTGGAGAGGGCCGGTCTCACCATCACGCGGTTGATGCAGGCCCACGTCACAAAGATCAACGAGATGTTCATGAATTCCGACGACGGGGCGAAGATCAGTCTGTCGCTGGCCATCGAGCCCGGAACGGCCATCGGGTCCTTTCGGTTCGAGGCCGGCATCAACTTCGTCACGCAGCGGGTCAAGGACACCTTCACGGACACCTACGAGACCGGACAGGGAGACCTCTTCGAAGGCTCCGGCCGGGCGGTGAAGTGCCCGATGCGGCCTGTCAAGGGTGAGGACGGCAAGACCTATTTCGACGAGCTCTACGCCAGCCATTGCAACAATTCCTGCCCGGAGCGCGTCCTGACGATCGTGGTGCCGGGGAAAGAGGGCGTCATGCCGCAGGCGTTGAAGCCGCACGAGACGGCAGCCGAGGGCGCCTTCGTGCAATACCGCTCATGCTCCGCCTGGGCCGACGAGGATCACAAGGCCTGGACGGAAAGCCTCGTCCGAAAGTGCGAGATTGCGCTGGTAAAGGAGCAAGCACAGACAAAAGCAGCGGAAGAGCCGAAGAAGAAGAAGAAAAAGAAGGCCGCTTGACATCCTCTCCGCCCTAAAGGACGGAGATTCCTGGCGTCGCGCCAGCCAGGGTGGTTCCTGCCAACAGGCCCCAAAGGGCCTATAATGGTCAATGGTCATAGGCATCATCGCGGCGGCCCTTTGTCGGGCGCTGGGGGGGATATACCCCTTCGGGATCCGCTCCCGAATTACGAGCTGGCCAGCACCTCGGCTGTTTCAAGCTTCGCCAAAATACTGTTGATCTTCGTTCCCAGGGCGTTGAGGGCCGACTCGATGGACGGTATCGTGTTGGACACCAGGTCGTCGCGCAGGGCATCGGCGCTGGCCGGTGAGTCTCCAGGGTCCGTGATGTCATGGGTCGTGGATGCGTCTGCCTCGTGGGCTTGTTGTTTGAGCTTGAGGCCGTCCGAATCTACAGCGATCCCGTAGTTTGGCTTCAGCTTCACGCTGAGGCCATTGCTGTCCAGAAGGATCCCGTGGTCTGCGTACACCTTCGCCTTGAGCCCACCTGTTCCAAGGACGAGGCCCGGGTCGGTGTCCAGAAGAATCGACGTCCCATTGATGTCAACCTGGAGTCCTGAGTTAGTAGCCAGCTTGATCGAGATCCCTGTAGTGGATCCGACTTGCAGCCCACCGGTTTGGCTGAGCTTGATGTTGAGATATCCGGACGCCTTCTCGAGTCCATACAAAATGTTCAGCGTCAGGACATCGTCGGACCCGAAGCTGAAGACGTCACCAATCTTGGCGCTCCCGATCCCATCCTCGAACATCTCGGTAAGGATGATCTTGACCTTCGCGACGATGTCCTCTACGGTTTCCCCTGAAATCGGTACAGGCAGTTGCGGCATTATTCGTACAGTCCTTTCAGTTCATTGGCTAGGCCCCTCATTGGCTTGGAAGGCCTCCTCGGGCGGGCCCGCTCGCGCAGTGCGCCGGCAAGGCTGACCTGGAGCTGCGGCCGGCCCTCGGTGATGACCCGGGCGTTCCAGGCCTCGACCTCGTTGCGGACCGCGTCCATCTCCTTCTGGTTGCCGTCCCGCTGGGCGTTGGCGTAACGGCTGGCCCACTTGGACCGCTTGGCCGATACGAACTTCGTCAGATCCTCGATCTTCTCGTTGACGTCCCAGGCCTTCGACGAGCTCAGGGGCTGGAAGCCGACAGACTTCGCGACGGCCTCCCCCAGGGAGATCCTGCGGGGCTCGGACTCACCGGGCTGCGAGATCGGCCGGCCGGTGATGGTGTGGGCCCCTTCATCGTACAGGCGGATCCCGGCCAGCACGTTGGAAACGACCCTGGGGGCCAGGGCCTCCGCGGCCCTCGACTTGTCCCCGTACTGGTAGGCCTCGATGGCCTTGGACGGATCGTCCACCAGGATCGAATACGGGACTCCGACCAGGGCGGCCACGGGATTGTCCGGGTTGTGAAACTCGATGGAGAGGGATCCGCTGATGTCCACGCCCAGGACTGACGGGACTCCGTACACGACGAGATCCCGCCACAGGTTGCGGTTGGCGCCCGTGGACTCCGGGACCAGCTGGCGAGCTGCGCTCTCCGGATCCCGGCCTAGCATCCGCCTGGAGATCCGGCTCACGGTCCCGAAGAACGGAAGGCTCGCGATGCCGCCCAGGATCATCAGGGCCACCAGGGACCGGAAGATCGCACGGTAGCCGCGTTTCTGCTTGGCCATCCAGCCCAGCAACTGCAGGTACTGATGAGAGAAGCTCTGGAGGGCGTAGGCGGCCCGTCCGAACTTCGCGCCGGCGCTCGGCCCCCTGGCCCATGTCGGCAGGTTCGACTTGCCCATGACGAAGTGGGTATCGTTGATGATCTCCTCGGCGTAGGCCTTGGCCTTCTCGTAGGGCCAGCCCTTGCCCTTCTCCATCCCGTACCGCTTCAGCGTGTCGGGGTTGATGATCTTGCCGTCCCTGGCCAGCCGGTAGGCGGCGAGGCCCGTGGAGATCCGGTTGAACCGCTCCGGCAGGGCCATGGTGAGCCCCAGGATGTCGACGGCCTGGTTGAGCGTGTTGCCGATCCGGGTCCCGATGCGCCCCTTGATCTCCTGGTTGAACTGATCCGAGGCCACGCCATCGAGGACGAGGTCGGTGATCACCTTGAGCTCGTTCTCGGAGAGCCTCTGGCCCTTCGTGACGGCCCCCACGATGGCCTTCTGGGCGGCCCCCAGGTACTTGGTCCCGGCCCAATGGGCGTCGATCGACATGCGGGGAACGGCCGCGACCACGTTCTGGGTCAGGTTCACCACGCCGCTCTTGATCACGCCGGCGAGGTACTTCACATAGATCAGGGTCCGCAGCGTGTCGGCCGCGGCGTCCAGCCGGTCCGCATTCGACAGGGCGTCCCGGACATAGTCCGAGGCGTACTTCCAGCGCCTGGGCTCCTTCTTGGCGCGCAGGTCCCGGAGGACCTCGCTGTGCTTGCGGGAGGCCTCCATCTTGGTCAGCCAGCCGTTGAGCCCCGCGAAGTACTCGTGCAGGATCCGCTTGACGTCCCGCTTCTCGTGGCCGGGAATGTCGCGCCGGCGGATCATGTGCGCCCCCCAGCCCCTGGACTTGATGACGTCGGAGATCGCCTCGGGCATGGCCTTCTCGAACAGGGCCCTGGCGGCCGGGTCCCCCACGCGCTCGGCCGCAGCGTAGATGACCTGCTCCATGGCCTCGATGGGGATCGGGAAGTCGTACATCTCGTCCGGCAGCTTGGTGACGGGGGAGATGTCCCAGCGCACGGCGTCCGGGTACTGCGGCTTGATCTTGGCCAGGATCCTCTGGCCCCGGGCGCTCGCCTTGGGCGTGTCGTAATAGTGGCTTCGGTAGACGATCTTGCCCTCGGCATCGTAGCCCCGGATGGCCCAGTTGCCGTAGCGCACATGGGGGAAGTAGTTGGGGATCTGACCGATGGACTTCCGGAGCTTGTCGATCGTCGAGTCCTCGATGTCCTTCATGCGGCTCTGGGCGTTGAAGGCCTTCGCGAGGGATCGGTCCAGGCCCTTGCGGAGCGTGACGTAGACCTCGGCAATGTCCTTGTACTTGGTCTTGGCTAGGGCGGCCTTCATCTGGTCGAAGTGCTCCTGGTTGAGCGAGCGGATCCCGGGCCGGCCCTCGGCGTTCTTGCCCCAGGCGAAGCGGCCGGCGGTCACTCCCTGGAGCTGCTTGCCGTCGAGCTTCCAGATCAGGTCGATCAGGAGATCGAGCTGCTTGCCCTTGAGATCGAAGACCGGCTTGACGGCCTCGAGGTCCTCGTGCGTGGCCCTGGTCCTGGCCTTGTTGCGGTCCAGCTCGATCCGGACCAGTCGGGCGATGTCCTCCTCCCCGGGCTTCTTCGACAGGAACCAGGGGCTGTGCCAGTACTCCTGGATGATCGAGACGTCCTTGCCGGGGGCGAAGGTGATGCCCCGCTTGATGCGGCTCCAGGCCTTCAGCAGCGAGATCCCGGAGAGGGGACCTGCGGCCTGGGCGGGCTTGCGCGTGGCGTACTTGGCCGGCGGATCCAGCTCCAGGAGCCCGTCCGAGGTGGCGCGTAACACCTCGTCAACAATCGTAACGTGTTCCTTGGGCTTGATGGCCCCGCTCACCAGGAGCGACGTTGCCAGCTCAACCTGCTCAACGGGGCTTTTCTTCAGGAAGCTTGCCGAAACGTCTACGAGGCCTGATCCGCTCGGACGCGCCACGCCCTGGAGAATCTGAATCGTCTGGGGGTAATAGTCTCCCAGGTCCGGCTTGCCGAAGCCCTTTTGCTTGGCGTTTTGCGCCATCGAAATCCCCTTGCGCCCCCTCGTTCCAGAGTTGCCGAGCCTGACGAAGCACTGAGGGCATCCCATCTCGCAGAACGGCTCGTCGGTGACGCCAACAATGGGGGCGCCGGCGGCGTCCGGGTAGGTGAGATGCTGGCAGTTTCGGCAGCTCGGGCATCCATCATGGAACAGGTCGCAGTACTCGATGGGCCCGGGCTCGATGAGATCCAGCACGGCCGCATCCAGTTGCCGGCTCGTCGGCCACCACCAGGTGCCCCCGCGCTCCTCGATGAACGCCTTCTCGTCTTTAAGGGACGAGAGGTAGGCCTCGGCCTCTTCTCTCGTTTTAAATCCCTGCAGCCCTTTTTTGCGGCTGTTGACGATGGTCAGCACATTGTATGAGCTCGGCCCGTACAGGTTCTTTGCCGTATCCCATCCGTTGGCCCGGAACAGCGCGGCCATGGCATCCGGCTTGCGCGGAACCCATGGCGTCCAGTCCATCCAGGTGCGCGGGTCTTCGCCGCGGGGACGCGGGTTTTCAATCCACCAGTCACCGAATTCCGGATGCTTGGGGTCAGTAGGAACGAAGTTCGTGAAGCGGGCCAGGGACCATGGATGCTTTGCCCGGTACGTCGTGATCAGGACGTGCGCCCCGATCTCGCGGGCATAGTTGATCGCCTTTGCAACGGCCCTCGTTACCTCCGGGGATCCGTTCAGCACGGGCTTGACCCGCACGGCCCTGATGACCGAGTCCCAGCTCGGGTCGGGGCGCTTGAAGTTTGTCAGATGGGGATTTCCCGTTACCATCAACGGGTAGGAGAGATTGGCCGGGCGAGGTCGAGAGAGGTCGGGTTGAGTTATCGGCAGATTCAGAAATACTTGCGGTTCTAGCCCGCGAGCGGTTTCAGGAATGGCCGTCCTCTCGACCCCTCCCTCGATAAGTCGCCCGGTTTCTGCGGATGCCTTGCCCTCTCTTATAGCAGGATAAAGGATTTTGTCAAGCCTTTCTCTGCGGATCCCGGTGACCGCCGGCGTATTGAGCGCGCCCTCGCGGATGACGACCTGGGACGGTTCGATCTTCGGCAGAAGGGCAAAGTTGCCGATCTTGCGGATCTCATTGTATTGCTGGAACTTTTCAACGGCTTTGCGGATGCCTGCCTCTGACACGCCAGCGCGCCTGGCTTGGCGCACGAACTCCTGGGCCATGGCCTTGGTGATGGGCCTTGAAGCCATAATGGCGTCAGTGATGGCAGGGACGCTGACCTCTTTTTCGCCGCTGAAGTTTCTGATCGCGTAGTCTGCCGCATCGCGGAAGATCGTCTTGCCGGCCTCGGTGGCGTCCCGTCGTGCGGTCCGTTCCCAGATCTTTCCAGAGCTGACCTTGTCGTAGACGGTCCGGAAGCTGGGGAAGAAGAATTCCTTCAGGCGCTGGAAGAAATTGCGGATGCGCTGGTAGAGGTTCTGCAGCCACGTCTGGCGTTCCCGCCTCTCTCGCTTCCCGGCCTGCTCGTGCGCCCAGTTGCCGTAGTCCTCTGCCGCGGCCTCCTCGGATCCGAATTCTTCCTCGAGGCGCTTTCGCTCCCCGTCGGTCATTACGAGGTCCCAAGCCGCATGGAATGCTTCGTGGTGCGTATCGGCGGGGGAGGAGAGATCGGTGTAGGTCAGGATCCCGTGGGGGCCCACTTGGCGCCAGGATGCGGCGGCCACCACGCCAGGCCGCAAATCTTTGCCGGTTGCGGCCTTGTAGTCCACGGGGTTGATGATGATCTTGCTTTTCCAGTCCACCAGGACCTTGGTCCCGTTGGGCATGGTGAGCATGAAGGCCCAGCGCGGGCCCCTCTCCGTTTGGAGGAGCTCGGCAGGGCCTATCTCTGCGGAAGGGAATGCGGCCCGGATAGCCTTGTGCGCGGCTTCCTGGCTTTCGGCGATGCTGTCCGGCAGCGGATTGCGCTCGATGATCCCGATGATCTCGTTCAGGATCCTGAGGTCGGTCTTTTTGAATATAGCTACAACTTCAGCATTTTTTATGATAGTTTCGCCTGCATCAGCTCCTGACCCTTTTCTTTCGCCCCTCACTAAAACAATGTCATCCCCCCAATATTCATTAAACGGAGGATTGTGAAGGTCTTTCAGTGATCGCTCTATCGAATCGGCCTTAATTCCAATAGTCGATGTGCCTTGAAGTTTATTTCTTGTACGCTTGCCGTCAATCCACTCATAACTCGGGTTTAATACATCTCCGACCTTCGGTGTTTTTTGATTTTTGGGAATTACGCGGACTCCATAGTCCATCCATGTATCATCGTTTTCGAGGATATCAGTAATGGCTTGCTTGATTCCACCTTCGAGCTTCCGGGCCGCGCTCTCCTTCGATTTGAGCTTGACGCCGTCGAGCGGGTCGACGATCCCCGGCAACTCGGTCTGGTAGCTTACGTCAGGCTCTTGTCCGGCGGGTTCTCCCGGTAGGATCTCATCTCGGCCAGCGACTGCCTCATGTCCTGCTTCAACCGCTCTTTCTCGACTTCGCTCAATAAATTCTTCTCGGTGAGCGTTGAGCGTGCGGGCTTCGGACTCGGTGAGGCCTTCCGGCGGGACTTTCTCCCCGTAGTGGGTTTCGAGGACGGCTGGGAGTTCATCGCCGTAATTCTCCTTCAATTTGTTGAGGGTGTCAAGGGATATTCTCAGGTTCGCGCCGAAGGTCCCCTGGGCCATCGTGTGGATCCCGATGACCGGGACGTTGCGCGTTTCGATGTAGCCCTTCAGGCCGGCCACGATGGATCCGGTGGTCACAACGTCATCGACGATCAGAGCCAGCTCCCCGGTAACCTCTCCCTCGAACTCGGGCTGGCTCATCAGCCGCTCCATGGCCGTGGCCCCGGTGTGATGAGTGCGGTTGACCTGGAAGACGCTTCCGCTAACCGGCCAGCCGGTAAGCTCGGAGATGTAGTCCGCCATGGCCAGGGGGATCTTGTTGTGCCCCGCGGCCTCGACGGCCATGACGGGGTAGATGACCACGTTTCGCCCCTTGTAGGCCATGGCCAGGGCCCGGATCTTCTCGACGTTCATCAGGTCGCGGACCAGGCTGTAGGCCGCCTTGGTGTCTCCGCTCTTGGCCGCGGCATAGTCCTCGTGGCTCCGCATCTTGTTGTAGCCCGTGTGGATCGTGGCCTTGGCCGTCCTGTCCGTCCAGGGGGTGCGGGTGGCGTACTTCTCGCCTGAGACGGGAGCGAGCGGCGAGTCGTAATTCATCGGCATCAGGAGAGCCTTGAGTTCCCCGTTGACGCGGAACTGCACCGGCTTGCTTTTGTCGTCTGACTTCTCCTGAGTTAGCTTAGCGTCCGGGAAATGCTTGCGGAGGAACCGGAGGTAGCCGGCATTGACGGATACCTGCACCCCATGGCTGTCCTGGAAGATTGCGTAGGTATCGTTCGGGGAGATCCGGGCCCCCAGGTAGCGCAACTCCCGGCCCTCCTTCTTCGGAATGACTGCCTCGTAGTTTGGCGTATCATATTCCTTTCGCTCCTGCTCTACCCACTTCTTTCCCTTGGATTCCAGCTCCGCAAAAGGAGTGTCTGCTTCGGAACTCAGTTTTTGCCGACCCTTGATCCAGCTCTTGAGCCTTTTCTCCCAGTACTTGTCGCGCATTTCCTGGGCGATCTTCTTATCAATGATCAGCCAATGGCCGTTGGAGGCGTACTTCCCGCTTTTGTCGGAAGCGAGCCCGAATTGCTCGCCCCACTTCTTCTCGTACCCAGAATCAATCCCCAGGGACTCGACCTCCTTCTCGGAGATCTCGGTGGAGTGGATCGGGAATTCCTCGCCCAAACCACGCTTCTCGGCGGCAGTCAGGGCGCTGAAGTCCTTGCCGTGCTTCTTCCTGGCCAAATCGTCGATCTCTGCCCGCGTCCAGTTCTTTCTTGCCAGATTGATTTCCTCGTTTGCCTTTTCGATTGCCTTGAATGCCTTCTCGGCAGTTGAGGGCTTCTTGGCAGACTCAGCCTTCGCTTGCTCAAGAACCTTGTCCAGTTTCACGTTCATCCGCAGGGCGCGGATCGCCTCCTCGCGGGGCTTTCCGGATTGCACACCGTTCCGCTCCAGGAACGTCGAGACAGCGACCTGGTGATCTTTCACCGTGACGTAATCCTCACCAAGTGATGCTCGGTCAGCAGCGATTGACGTCCCTATTGTTTCGGCAGCTTCCGGAGTCAGCCCAGGGTACTTCTTGGATACTAACTTGGTGTATTCCTCACGCCATGCCTCGAACTGCTCCTTATCCTTGTCAAATTTTTCCTTTTCAGCAGCAGGAGCCGGGGCTTTCGCTTTCTCATCTTTGGCGGCCTTGGCTTCCATATTTTGGGCTGGCTCGGAGATCTGGCTACGCACAGCGCCGCCTTCCTTTTCCTGCTTGCTTTTCTCCTTTGCGACCTTTTTCTGCTCATCTGTTGGAGTACTAGGTGTTGGCGCCGGTATTCTCTCCTTTTTTGGCTCGGGCATCTTCTCTCCGCTTGGCGGTGCGGTTATTCCATGTGCGAGGTGATCCTCAGCAATACGCTTCGCGTCAGCTATGCGCCTGGCCGTCCCGATCTGCTGCCATTGCGATTTTGAAGGCTTTTCGGCGTTGCGGACGGTAACGTAATAGGTTCCTCCCTCCCTCTGCACGACGTAGTCGTATTGCTCGCCGTATTGACGCTTTCGTCCGGTGTAGACGCCAGGCTCCTCCTGCGACCAATGCAGCTTCCCCGGCTGGCCAGGGGTTTCATGTGAAACCTCTGGGGCCTTCTTGGCCAGGATATTCTGGACGACCTTGAGCGTCTCTTTCTGCGGTGTCGGGATGGAGACTTCCGGCAGGGAGCCAAGGGCTTCTCGCTGGCCCTCAGCGAATTGTTCTTCGGAGATCCTGTCTTGGATCCCTTTCCTTGCGGCCCCGCCGCCAGCGATCCACTTTGCGAGAGCCTCGGCCTCCTTTTTCTTCCCGGCGGCCATGAGTCTGCTGATCTGGAGCCGCTCGGCTGCGTTGGGCTGTACCCTGCCGACAGATGCGGCCAACCCCTCCTCGTAAGCCGCCCCCTGGGCGGAAAGTTTTCGCCCAGCCTCAGCCTCTGGCCCCTCGATGAGCCTGCGGCCGGCCGGGCCTTCCACCATTCGGCGCCGGCGCATCAGTTCGTCGAGTTTGGCCTGGTGCTCCGGGGAGAGTCGCGCCCGCTGCTTGAGGATGAAGTCTTTGGAGTAGGGCTCGCCCTTGAGCGTGAAGGGGGCGTCAGCCATGGTGAACCCGCGGTCTACGCGGGAGCGCTCCTCAAGGGACTGCCGCATGGATTCAAGCGGCTGATGCGTCCATCTGCGTTCCCGTTCCGGGGCCAGGGGGGCCTCGGGAAACACCTCGTCGCGCAAGGGGTGAATGACCTGCGGCTCCGGTTCGGCGAGACGCTTGCCCCGCACTTCAGACACTCTGGCCCTGGCAGGCCCCATGTGCTCGGCCGTCACCCTCGCATAAGGATCGATGTCCAAGGCCCGCTTGAGCTGGCCCCACCACGGCTTGTCGGCCACCTTGACGAGCTTCGTTGCCGGCAACTCGATGGTGAGCCCGTTGAGCACGGCGTTCCGCGCCTGCCCCTCGGGGATGCCGATGTCCTGCATCATGTTGTAGAACTCGGCATCATGGGCTTTGGATCCGCGGGTGAAGTAGTCGCGCAGCCGCTGGGCGGGGATCTCAATGGTAGCCCCAGGAGCGACACTCTCCATCCTCTCCCGGAGGTACTTTTCTTTAAATGGCTCGCTCATCTTGTCCCAGCGGGCGCCCAGCTTGCGTCCGGCAAAGCCCAGGGCCGCGCCCTTGGCGACGAAGTCAATGGCTTCCGTGAGCGCCACGACGTTCTTGCCGGCTCCTTCCGGCAGCAGCTCTGACAGTCCGCGCTGGTTCAAGAATTCGTAGGGCTGGCCCGTGGCGGCGGAGATGAGAGCCGATTCGGCCTCGCCAAGGCCCGTAAAGCCGGCGATGGCTTTCAGCGTCGGCCAGATGTGGGACCTGATTCCGCCGGCAGCGGCAGGAATCGGCAGGATGCCACCGGCGACGGCGGCGTTCATCAGGAAGTTGTAATAATCGGAATCCTTGACATCCCTGGCTCCAAAGATCTCCGATGTCAACTTTTCGCGCAGCGCAGGGTCCGCCTCAATCTCGGCCCTGCCGCGACCCGATACGGCCGCCAAGGCATCGATTGCGCCGGCCTGGGCCTTCATCTCCTCCTGATCTTGGAAAAATCCCTTGAGCTTGTCCAGGAGCGTATCCGGAGGAGCCGCGCTGATGACTTCCGGCGTTGTGGGCTTCGGCTGCAACCTCTGGAGCAGGACCCTGCGGACAACCTCCTCCGCCGGCACCATCCCGCGCCGGGCGTCATAGGACTCTTGGGCGAGCGGGTCTTCGCCGCCCGCGATCCCCTTGACCCGTGCGATATACTGCTCCGTTTCGGCGGGCAGGATGCCCTGCTGGACCCTTTTTTGTCCTGCGTTATATGCCCAGAGCCCCTTTTCGACGCTCCCGCCATTGGCTTCGATGAGCTTGCTCAGATAGCGGGCTCCGGCGAGGATGTTCTCTGCCGGATCGTGCGCGTTCTTGACGCCGAGTTCCCGCGCCGTGTCCGGCATGAGCTGCATGAGTCCCATGGCCCCCTTGGGGGAAACGGCCGCCGGATCATAGCCAGACTCAACCTTTATGACGGCATGGATCAATTCTGGATCCAGCCCCGTTTCCTTCGCGGCGTAATTGACCAGGCTGCCGTAAGGGCGTCCGTCTGGATTGCCGTCCGGCCCCCGGCCCCCGTAAATTTCATCTTCTCCGACCCCGTGCCGTCGGAGGACCTCGCTGACGATATCGAAGCTGGACATGCGGGGCTCCTATCGGGCGACTTTTCGTTTGACGACTGGCTCTCCTCGCTTGGTCATGCTTTTCTTGAGGTCCTGGCCTATGTCCGTCTCATCCAGGGCCCAGGCGATTTCCTCCGGCGTCCATCGCTGCTTATACGCCTCCCAGACCTTCGTCTCGAGATCCTTCGTGTTCGTGGCTCCGCGGAGGAATCGTGCCAGCGGAGTCAATGAGCGTCCGCCAGTTTCGTATCTGGTCTTATAGCCCTTGTCCAGCCATTGGAGATCGCGCTCCATGTCTTCGAGCAGATCTTTGTATTCCTGCTCCTTGCCGGGCAATACCGTGCCCGTCAGCGGATCAAGATACATCTTCGATTTCATGCCGTAGTGCTGGCGGATATCGTCGCGCAGCTTGTTTGGGTCGCGCTTATATCCGCCCTTATCCAATTGCCCCTTGGCTTTCAGCTCTGCAGCAATCTTCGCGAGCTCAAGCCTTTCGTCGTATGTGCTTTGCATGAGCTTTGTCTTCAAATCGTAGAGCTGCGCCAGCTGCTCTTCCTTGAGCTCTGCCCCGCTTCTGGGTACGAGATATTCTCTCGTCGTCTGCGGCGCCGGCAGCTGTACGCCAGGCACTCCCTCCATGGCCGCGTCAACGAGCGCCGGCGAGGTCACGTCTGACGCTGGCATCACGCGCTCCCGGTACGGCAGATCCGATCCTGTGATTTCCCGGAACGCCGCATTTGCTTGCCCCATCGGGATCTGCGGATCGAATCCCTGCGCCCTGGCCTCGGCGGCCATTTTGAGCGCATTGTCCAGCTTGAAAAGAAGGTTTTCTCTTCTGGTCTTCTCGATATCCTTCTGGAGCATCAGCTCTTTGAGCTTGCGATAGTCATCCAGCTTCTGCTGCTCCAGCTGATGATCCATGATCTTGAGGGCCAGCGCGGCGACTCCCTTCGTCGGCCCCTCCATTACCCCTTCTTTCAGCCCTGACATGAAAGGGGTTTCCGGCTGCAAGTAGTTCTGGGGCATGGCGTCCTCCTAGATGCTGAAGCGTGAAGCGGCCATCCTTCTAAGGAATCGCCCAAAGCCGGGCGGGGCGTTTTCCGTCACGGGTCCCTGCGGGAATGCGCCGCCAAGAATGCTCATCAGGTTGCCGAGGAAGCCACCACCGCCGAAAGATCTCGGCCCGACAATCTGGCCGATATCCGGAGTTGCAGGCGGTTCTGCAGGTCCAGGGGCCGGCGCAGGGGCCGGAGACGGCTGCGGAGCATTGGGGTCGACAGCGCCTCCGCCGTAAATCCACTTCCCGGTCCGGTTGTCGTAGACCCGATAGCCTCCGCCAGGGAGCTGCTCGGGGGCTCCGAAGCCGCCGACGGCCGGAGGTGTCGTTACCCCGGTCCCTCCGAAGGCCGTTCCTCCGCCGCCCATGGACAGGGAGGGGATGTCCGGCAGGAGTACCCGGCCATCGTCGAGGAGGCCTTCCGGCCGCTGTACCGAGGCTGGGGTGTTGCTCGCCTGGATGTTCAGCGGCAGGATGTTTTTCCCAAACCCGATAGGGAGTCCGGCCAGGGGACCGGAGCCCGCTCGCGACAGGACGTTTCCGATGCGGCGGAGGAACGGCCTGATGTTTTTCCCAAACCCGATAGGGAGTCCGGCCAGGGGACCGGAGCCCGCTCGCGACAGGACGTTTCCGATACTGTTTGTGATGCTGGAGAAGAATCCCATGGTCCTAACCTCCTATGCGGCGCCAAGGATGCTTTTCAGCAGCATCCAGTTGAGCATCTGCGATCCGGAGCTTCCAGCCAGATTCGCCAAAGAGTCCAGGAACCGCCACCCGCCGCTCTGGGTCGGTGACGCGGATGTGGCCCATGCCTTCAGAACTTCCGGGCTGACGTTGGACGGTTCGTAGGTTCCGTAAAGCATCTTGACGGCAGTGCCCATGGCGTCGCTGTACGCATTGTCGAGTTGCCGCCCGTACTCCCCGCCGCCAATACCACGCGCAGCCATGTCCTCACCGATGCGACGCTCCCTGCCGGCCAGCATCGACTGCAGCTCGCTCTGGACGCCCTTCATGTACTCGGCCCGGCGCTGCGGGTTCCAGGTCGTTTCCGCCAGATACCGATCCGTGGCCTGGCCGAGGGCTTCCTTCGATTGCTTCTCGAGCTTTGCCTGGTTGTATCCGGACAGGAGGTCTGCACCGAGCCCGATCCCCAGCGTCGGCAGGATCCAGCTCGACAGTCCCGTGCCGGAACCGCCGAGCATGGCCGGCCATGCAGACGACAGGCTCGAAAGCCATCCGCCGCCGCCAGCTGCGGCCCCCGGCAGATTCACGGCCAGGCCGCCGGTTCCGGATGTTAACGCCCCAGGAGTTAAACCAATGGACGTGAGGGACGAAAGGCTGGACGGAAGTCCGGAGCTGCCAAACCACATTGAGTTTCCGGGGCCAAACAGCGACAGCAGGCTTCCGGATCCGCCCGCTCCGCCTGCGGCCCCGCCGGCTCCGAGCAGCGCAGAGCCACCGTAGGCTGCAGCCGCCGTCAGCGCCGCCAGCTCCGGCCCGCTCAGGCTGCGAACCTCTTTCGGCAGCACATTCTTGACCTCCTTGGGGAGGATATTCATCTCGCCAAGGGATCTGCCGCCGAAAAGCAGCTCCACGGGCTCCGTCAAGACCGGCTTGATCTCCTTGGGGATGATTGGATTGATGATCTCCCCGCCCTTTCGGAGAACATAATCAACGGGCTTTTTCAGCCCCGTGCGCTCTCCGACCCATCTTGTGGCTTTTGAAAAAATACCCATGGCAGACCTCCGAGAGACTAGTCTTCTAGAACGTCATATTTTATTTCCCAGGGGAAATATATTCTAGGAGGAACCGTTATATATTCGTTGGACAACGAATTTGGCCCAAATGCCACATATAGGCGCATCGTCCTGCATTTCGTTCCAGGAGGGAACTTGATGACTGTTATGCCGTCGCTGGTTATTGGATAATATCTTGTTCCATCTTGACCCCATGGCATCCATGTTCCTTCATTGTCTAGCGAAACCTGGATGCCGCCGTAGGTAACGAATCGTGGAGCTGTGGAATTTTTCGGCAAATCCATCCTAACTATCAATTCCTTCAAGACCTTGACCTTATTTATGCTCTGCAGGTCACCGAAAAACAGAGGCGTGCTAAACGGATAATGGATTTGCCCGGCATAAACCCAGCGATCTTCCGTGCCATCACAAAAGGCATATTGCTTTTTGAACAAGCTCTGGCCATTGCACACATAGGCATAATCGATATCAGCTGGCGCTCCATAGGTCTGCTCGGGAACGAGTAGCCTGCACATGCCGTGCAGCTGTGTATTCCACATTCTCAAGTCAGGCCAACGGCTCAGATCAATGACCAATCCTGTTCTTTCGATATAAAGAAGATTCCCTGATATTCTCAAGGAAAGGTAAAGTTCATCATTGCCGTTCAATAAGTAATCAAATATTTTATCGTACTTTGGGCTGCCGATGATCCGGCTCGAATCGCCATCGAACAAAGCCAGCCTGATTTCGCCCATCGGTCCCTTCGTAAAGTAAATAATTCCGAATGGAGAAGAAGAGATTGCGATTCCGTTCTGGCTAATTGGCCCGTGGATGGCGTTTGTTTTCCTTAGAACCCATGTCGAGGGAGATTCCCCACTTTTTTTTATCCATCCGCTTTGAGTTCCGATATAAAAAGTAGATCCCCAACTAACCAGCGCCGTGATTCTGTTTTCTCCTGGCAATCCTGCCGGCCTGATGTCGTTCCAGTTTGTTGCCTTGCGGGCGATGGGGAGAATGTTTTCGTTTGCTGCTGCGGTGTCACCATACGCAGGTTCCGAATAGTTCATTCTCCACGGATATTGTGCATCAGCCTCATAAAGACGCCCGTTGTGAAACTCAAAGATATGAGCATAATTCGTCCCCGATGCCCCATGCATCGGGATAAAATCCTTCACTCGGCATACTCCATTTGCTATCAATGTCGCATTGGAATTGTTATCTGTATATGTCGTGGAAGAATTGTTTGTGATCGTTGCGACATAATAAATGTCTGCCAGCGTGCCTCCGGTTCCAGGGCCGCGGTACAGCTTTCTGTGTATGGTTGGGTCAATGCCATATGTCGATGACCATCTCTGCGATGGGCATGTTCCTATACCCGTCCAATTGATTTGCTGATTTGTCACCGTCACGTCACCACTTGCCGGAGACAGCCCAGTCTCATACACCATCCCATTCGGATATGTGATTAAAAACGAATAATACAGCTTGTAGACGCCGTTTGGACTTCCAGCGGCCCCGGCAGACCCAGACGGAGCGCCGGATGGGTTATTGACGGCGGCAAAAAAAGCATTGCCGTCTTCGTCAACCATCAAATGGCTGTAAAGATTGTTGTAATTCCTTTTGTGGATGCAAAACTTTTTGTATCTGGCGGTTTTGAATTGGCTTACAGCTGCCAGATATTTCCCATACTCGGTAACACTGCCGTGAGGCGGAGAGGAGCCTCCGACATATATATTGTAAAGCCGATATATCGTGAAATTCCAAATGTACGGACCCATTTTGTAGAGGTCGAAACACGTCGCCTCCATGTCCGTTACCGTTACTTTTTTAAGACCATATGTCAGGTCCAGCCTTCCATCTGTCATGCACCAATAAAATGACTGTCCTCGAGCTGATCCATCTGGCAAAAAATAGGGAATATGCCCAGGCTCCATGAACCAATCAACGGCATCGGCTGTTAGCCCCTTATGGAAAAATAGAAGAGCAGACGGCATGATCACCTCTTGGCTGGAACAACGTACACTTCTTTCTCCTTGAACGGCCGGCGGTCCTTATTCTCTTTCGCTTGCGATACTGCCGCTTGAAAGAGTTCCTCGTAATATGTCGCTCTCTCAAATTCCTTTGATTGCTGATGGAAGGTCCGAAGCAGATCGCTCACGACGCCCCAATAGAGGGCCTTGTGGTAGTTGCGCGGGATCTCCGGGTAAGCATAGGCATTCCCTTGATTGGCATCAGTCGCCGTTTCGTCCCATCGAAACTGAACCGGGAACGGCACATATTCGACGAGCAGCGTGTTTTCCGGAACGGTGATATCGCCCAGGGCCCCGTGACGGTTGCCGTATATGTAGACCTCGCGCTCGTGATCGACTCTGACGGCGTATTCGCCGGCAAGGATCACATAGCTGTGGCCGGCCGAAAACGCATTCGCGGAACCTCCGGAGAACCCTCCGGAGCATGTGATCGTATTCGTTGCGACGCCCGTTATCATCCCCGAACTGCCGTCCGTGATGTTTCGGACCCACATTCCGGCCGCAAGCCCGTAGTTCGTAAATGTCGTGCCCGTATCGACCAGCGTCGTGCCGGATCCTCCCGTTGCTGTCCCATACAGCGATTGCTGCGTCGTTCCGAGGGCCGTTCCGACAGAGATCCCGACATCCGTGCCTGTCGCATAGGCGACGCCAGTTGCGTTGGGCGGCGGATAGATTCCGAGAAGAGGGATGGATCCCATCGACCCGCCGTGATAGGCCAGCTCTGGGGTTGACTCCTCGGCCGTAAGCCAGCCGGCGCGGTGAGTATCCAGCCAATCGACATCGCGAATCTCGAGCTCATCGTATGCCGTCGATGACGTGAAGAGCTTCACATTGATCACGCCGTCGTCGATGCAATTCGACGGCAGACGATACAGGCGTTGGCCTTGGACTGTCGGGATCAGAGCCAGCCGGCGCAGACAATGCGTCTCCTGGACGAATGTGTTCTGCCTGTCGTTGAGCTTTTGACGGATCAGCCATCTGGGATAGACGCTGTAACTGACGGTTGTGCCTTGGACCTGTCCCATCTCCCACAGTACGAGCCGCTCCAGGACATCCAGGTGCAGTCCTCCGTAGACTCCTGCCGTGTTCGCCATCTGCTAGCTCCTCTCGGGCTGCCCCGGCCCGAAGATGTTGTCCCTGTACTCGTCCAGATCGATATCTTCCGGGAGGATGCCCTTTTCCAGCCGATCCTTCCCGGTGACCTTCCTGCCGGCACGCCTGTCGATCCAGATCTTCGAGATCTCGGAATCCTTCGTCGACGTTTTGTAAATCTTGTAGGCATCGCCGGCCGCCCAGACGTTGGCCGATCCCCCGGACAGGGCGCAGGTCACGGTGTGCTCGTCCTGGGAGACGGCCGTGACGGCGCCGTGGGAACCGTCCGTTGCGTTCTCGCAGTACAGGGAGAGGTTCGGATCCACGCCGCAACTGCGAAACTCCTGGGTGCGGTCCGTGAACGTGCTGGTTCCGCCGACCTGAACGATTCCTTCCGCCAAGGGGTCGGAGTCGAGATGGATTTCGGAGGCCGCCCCTCCGGATCTGCGGACGCTCATCTGTGCCTCCAGACAATGCTCCCGATGTCGGCCTTACCTTCCCTGATGGCAGCGTCGCTTTCGCGGGTCGTTTCCGGAACGGCATCCGCAACGACGCCGGCCGGATGCTCTTCCGGCGGATGCGCCCGAGCGGACCTTTTCTTCGGCTTCTTTGCGGCGGATGCAGGCCTGGCCTTTGCCATTTCCTTCCTCGCTGGAATGTGGGGGCGGCGGCGTACCGCCGCCCCTCGGTTCGGCTAGACAGTTGACATCTTACACGACCCGGATCAGACCCGCCGTGTCGGCCGCCGGCGTCGGGGAGGCGATCACGCAGATCTTGTCCCGGTCATCCACGTCCCACTTTCCGGCGCCGGACGCATTGTCGTTGACCGCATAGCAGTTGTCGAGAATGATCAGGCCCTGAGTGAGATCCGCGGCCAGCTTGAACACGCCGCCGGCCGTGATGCCGTAGTTGGTTGCCGTGTGAATGAATCCGCAACGGGTGAACAGAATGAACTCGTCGATGGCCGTTGCGTCAGCGAGCTTCACGAGCGGATGGTTCGTCGCATGTTCGATGCGCCGGTAGATCTTGCATTCGTAAAACTCGCAGTTCTTCGTGGCCGTGTCGATGAGGATCTCCGAGTTGGCCGCCGTGCCGGCGTCGATTGTGTTGAGGCCGATGTAGCACCGCTCGAACAGGCACTCTTGTGCCCCGTCGAGCATGAGGGAGTAAGCGCCGGCCGCATCGTTGGTGTCGTGGCCGATCCCGGCGATGTGGCAATCCTTGAAGACGTTGCGGCTGCCGGTCACCTTGACCGCTCCGATCATGTTGGCATCGTCGATGCCGCTGTAAAACCCGATGTTGTAGATCAGGCAGTTGTCCGCCGACAGGGTGAACAGCGGGATGTCCGAGGCGGATGCCGCCGTGGACAGCCATGCGATCCTCGCCCGCTTGGACATGGGGGAGGGAGCCCCCACGCCGATCAGGTGAACGAGGTCCTTGTTCCAGTCCAGGGTCGTGGACTGGTAGTCCGTGGTGTAGGCCCCGGTGTTGGACTCGGCATACAGAAGGACGATGTCGTTCTGGTCCGCCGTGGCCAGGGTGAGGGCCTTCGAGAGGGTCTTCACGGCCGTCTCGGGGGTTTTCCCGTCGTTGCCGTCCGAGCCCGAGTAGGGCTTGACATGCCAGACGTTCCCCTGGGTCGAGGGGAGGACAAGGCCTCCCAGGACGTTCCACGGCCCGATGGTCAGATTGGTCGTGCTCATAGTGGAACCTCCTTTTTAGGCCGGGACGTTCCCGAACCAGTCTCTCTCGTCTGCGATTTCGGCCGACCATCTCTGGTCCGCCTTGCACATCCAGTCGCCGGTCTGGAAGTCCTGCTCGCGGCCGAACCTCGTTTTGCGGCGCCAGAAGAAGATGATCCCCCGGCCGTCGAGCTGGAGGTACCACGCATCCGTGTCCGTCAGGTGCGGCCAGGACTTCAGTCCGATGTTGCGGCCGCTCTTGGCGTAGGCGTTGATGGCGCGGTTCGCCGTGTCCGGGCGGTCCGGGCTCTGGAGAATCTCCCTCGCCTGCTTCTCGAGCTGCGGGGGGAACCAGAGGTTCTTGATCTTCTTCTTGATCTTGTACTGCCGATGGTTGAACTGGTTTTCGGCAGCCACCACGGCGGCCCAGAAGCTCGAATAGGTGAGATCCGAGGCCGTCAGCTTGTTGGAGAAGGTCGAGCTGTCGAGACGCGGATGGTCCGTGGCGAAAAGGGCCTTGGACTCCCTGGTGGTGTGGTAGGTCGTCGCCGTGCCGTAGACCAGGAACTTCGCCATCTGGCCCTCGATGTTCTCGTTCATCGCCTCCCCGAGGTCGCGGAACATGGACGAAAGCTCGTCGGCATTCCCGCCACCACGGAGGTCGTAGAGGTTGTCGTCGATGGCCTCTTCCGTGAGTCTCACGGCGAGGGCCCACACGCTATGCACCCAGGTCTGCTTGCCGCCCTCGATCTGGGTGTCGTAGGTGATGGATGCTCCCTCCCCCTTCCTGACCGGCAGGCCGAGGCCGGAACGGATGGAGTCCTCTTCCTTCTTCTTGGCGGATGTCTTGATGGTACACATGTCCTCCCACATGGACTCCGCCCTGCTGGTGATGTAGGAATCAACGGCCAGGGCAAAGAGTCCGGGGACGTACTCGTTCAGAAATCTCGATCTGGTCCACATAGCTCTTCACCTCCATTAAATGGCCGTTGCGCTGCTCTTGAAGTGAGCGTTGGGGTTGGGCTGCACGATCCAGCGGCAGTATGCGCTGCCGACGGTATCGTCCTTGTACGAGCGCAGGATCCGAAGCGCCAGCGTATTGGTCGTGTTGACGCTGTCGCTGTCGATTTCCTGTTTGCTGCGGCCCGTGACCGTGCTCCCGCTGTGCGTCGAGATCATGGCCACGTTGAGGCCGACGGAAGCTGCCGCGATGGGAGTCGTTTCCCCGTCCTCCTGGACGAGGTACTCTTGGAGCGGATGGTCGGCCACGAGGACGTAGCCGGCCACGACGCCGTCGCCGGCGGAAGATGCCGGCAGGTACTTCACGGGGTCGCCGTTGTGGTCGAGAATCGCCAGGACGGCCCCGAGCTCGTCTCCGGCCGCGCCGGTGGCGTCGATCTCGACGCCCATGCGCGTCTCGCCATCGAAAATCTTGCAGACCAGGCCGGTGTTGGTGATCTCGACCCAGTCTCCCACAAAAATCGCCGTCCCGTAGGCAGTCGCCACCGGATACCAGTTGGCTCCGAGCAACTGCCCGTAGGGGATGAACCCGAAGGGGGCGTCGGTGTTTGCCATGGTTAAAACTCCTTAATCTGCGATGATGTCGTTATCGCCTCCCGCGCCAGAGTCGATCAATCCGCTGTCATCAAAGTCCCTGCCTTCGACCAGCAGCGGGGCCGACCTCGTGATTTCCGCCCGGAGAGGCTGCGGAGAGTCTTCCGTCCGCGTCCCTCCGGTCCATTCATAACTGTCTCGCTTTCCGTCCGACTGACCGTCTTTCGCCTTGATCGTGCTTGCCGTGCCCATCTCGGCCAGCTCAAGCTTGGCCCGATGCTCGGCCATGAAATGGCTCCAGGGCTTGCAGACGAGGATCAGGTCCAGGCGCACGACGGCGCCCAGGATCGGATCGACGTACTTTGCGAGAAACGGGGTCGTGGTCCGGTTGCAGATCCACCATTTGAGCGGGGGGGAGGCGTTACGCACCTGATCGATCCGCTCCGGGGTCCTGCGGATCCACCGGAAAGCCAGACGCTTTTCTCTCTGCTCTTTGAGAGCAGGCTCGGGGAGCTTCAGCGGGTCTTCCGCCAGGGAGAAATCCACCATTCCCTCTTCGCCGTGGTCCAGGATGGGGCCCTCGGCGGCTACTCGTCTCGCGATGGCCAGCTCCTCCGGCGTCAGCTGGGAGCTGTCCACGGGCTGGACGGGAGCCTGATCCGGAACGGGATCAGGGGTTTTCTGTGCAGTCGCTTTTCTCGTTCTCATCGGCTATCCCTCCACGGTTACGGAACGGGTTTTTGAGTTCTTCAAGATCTTGGCGTAGATCTGCTGGCCCTGCTTTGAGAGGCCGATACGCTTTGCCACGTCCATGATCTCCGGGCTCTGGATTTCGCTTCCCATGCCCTCGGCATCGACCTTCGGGGTCTTCCCCTTCGGCAGATTGCCGGCATTGATTTTCTCCCTTCTGCGGTCCATCGGCTTAACACCTCCCTGGGCTTCCTTCTTTCCCATCTCGTATGCAGCCTTGACGGTCTGCGGCAGGTTCAGAAGGTTGTTGAGCCCGAGGGCGAGGATGTCACCGAAGGGGTGATCTGCCAGCATGAGCTCCTGCTTGGCCTTATCGACTCCGACCCGTAGCGGCGATCCGTCGTTTGCGAGATCCGGAAAGTTTTGAGCGAGGTAGTCGTCGACCTCCTTTTTCTTGGAGACGAGCTCGACCTGGTCAACAGCTTTCGCCTGAGCGCTCCGGGCCGTCTCGTCGGCCATGTAGCTCAGGATGTTAAACAGCACATCCGGATCGTCGCGGTGCTCCGTCCAGAGTTCCTTGAGCTGCGCCTTGGTGAATGCAGGTTCTCCGCTCTTTTCCGCGGCCTTTTTCTTGGCCTGCCGTTCCTCGTGAAGAGCCTTGTTCAGATTGTTAATGTGCTCCTGGGCCCTGGCGAGATGCGCTGCGAGCACCTCGGGGTCCATGTCCTTCACCGACGTGGGTTCTTTCTTCCCCTTGTCGGTTCCGCGTTCTTCCCCGTCGCCTTCGTCCCCTTCCAGGGACACGACGGAGAGGAGGTCGTCCCCGTCATCCCCGGTTACGCCGGGGTCGTCGTTGACGAGTCCGTCCTGCTCGAAATCTTCCGGCATGATCAATCTCCTTCCTCTGGTTTACTCGGCCCTGCGGCCGGCATATCGTTACCGAACAGAGCTCGCCGCAGGAGCTTCAGCTCCAGGGCGGAAAACGAGGCCTTGACGAGAGCCTCTGCCCGTTCTTTTGCCTCCGGGGTCGCAGCCATGTGATGCGGGAGCAGGATGATACGCCGCAGCATTTCGACTGCTCCCCGGATATAGTCAGGCGAGAAATCGCCGCCCCAGATCTCCCGGAGCATGGCGATTCCAGCCTCGATTTCCATTTCCCGGTAAGGGGCCCAGCCGGAGTCGAAAAGGATGTCTTGCTTCGTCATTGGATTTCCTCGCCGGCGCCCTCAATCATGGCCTGCGTCTCGGCCTTGGTCTGCATGTACTTCTGGATCACCTGGACAATCTCTGGAGCTTGCTGGAGAGCCGACAGGATCATGCTTACAGCCGGGTTGATGTACCGTTCCAGTTCCGTGCGCCCGTAGCTCTTGAGCAGATCCTTGAGAATTTCCGGACCGTTTGCCAGCGGGTCGCTCCGGAGAAGCCCGTACAGGTCTTCGTTCTCCTTGCGCTCGATCAGCTTGTTGGCCTGCTCCGTCGAGCCGGCCAGGACGAATTTCCATCCGGAGCGCATGGCCTTCCGCGGCAGGATCACGGGCTGTCCGTTCCAGTTGAACGTCTTGTCCATGGGCATGTTTTGGTAGTAGTGGTCATAGAGGGCCCGGATCAGGTCAACGAACTCGTCCTTGATGGTCGTGGCGGAGTAGTTGAACTTGATATTGCCTTCCTGGATGGTCTGCAGGACCTCCGTGGCCGTGTTTCCCTTGTTCGACAGGCGCCCGATTTGCAGATCACCGATATTGCCCACGCGCTCCCAGAGAGTGAAGAGCGTCTGGATGACCGGTATCAGCTCCGCGGGGCTTACTTGGAACCGCGGGAATTCAATTCCCCTGACGCTGTCAACCTTGACGCCGGCCCCAGGATAGATTCTCTTTTCCCCGGTCACGCCGGCCTTCTCCTCGTAGAAGAACCACGGGACCGCCACGATGTAGGCAATGTTGAGCAGCAGATTGAAGAGGTCGGACGCGCCCTCCTGGATCGCCTTCATCTTGGAGTACAGGGGCTTGCCGCAGCTGACGCCGTCTTCCGGGAATAGGCGGATCCGTTTGATCATGGATCGGTTGGGGAAGAACACGTCGCGCTGCAGGATGTAGCGCACGACCCGGCGCGACTGCGTGGCGATGGTGACAAGGATCCGCTCCTCGCGGAAATCGCGGTGCTTCGATTCGTCCTGCTCGTGCTGGTCCTGATAGATCGGATAGGTGATATGGCACTCGATCAGGTCCAGAACTTCCTTCCCGGTAACAGACGCACCGTAGACATTTTCCGCGATGGATTCCTTCGCGCCGGCGCTTTGTCCATCCTTATTGACATGGCTTAACAGCCAGGGCCCGATATCCATCCAGCCGGCGTCCGATTGGTCCTTGAGCGACCAGAGCTCGGCATACGTCATCTCGAGTTCGCGGATCTTGTCGCAGGCGTTCCACTCCTGGATCGTGCCGATGTTGTCCGGGAAATACAGCTTTTCAAACGGGACGAGCTCTATGTGCCCGCCCTCGAACACCGGCTCCTCGATGTCCTGCATGACAGGGGCTCCGCTATCATCGAAAAGGACGTTGCCGGCTTCATCGAACGCGAAATCGACCCGCTTTTCGCTCTCGACAACGTAGCTCGGGAGCGGAAAGATCGTTCCCTCCAGCAGGAGCTTGTGAACGGCACGCCGGCCAAACTCATCGATGCCGATGACGTTTTTTAGCTCCTTGTGCCACCAGTCCTCGAACATCCGGATAACGTCGTCCTTCTGCGTTGTCTCCGGAGGCTGGAACGAAACGATAGGTTCCCGGCCCATGAGAGCGGCAACGATCCGCGGCTCGAGGTTGTCCAGGGTGATCGCGTATAGCGGCAGCACGAGGTTGGAGGCGTCCGGCCAGGGGAAGTCCGTCTTCTGCGAGATCTGGTCGTAGACGCGACGCGACTCTAGGATCTCCTTCTTCACCTTCTCGCGGTACTTCGATTTCTTGAAGAGCTCGTACAGGTCCATGCAGTGCTTGATCAGCTTCTCGAAATCGGGGCGATCCGGTGGCGTCTCCTGCAGTTGCTGGTCCTCTCCGGGGATGAGCTCCTCGGGTGTCTGGTAGATGATTTCAGGCACCGTAGGCCTCCATGTACTTGTCGAAAGGCATGACGTTTTTCAGCGGCTGGCGCTTGGCCTGGACCCCGTCGATGGCCGGCAACTGCCTGCCGTCCAGTACCGTATGGACCCACTTGCCGCCCTTCAGCACCGAGAGGACATAGGTCCGCTGGTATCTCGCGTGCATTTCGCGGATCTGCTCCAGGGTGAACTTCTTGCCGGACATCACTGGGCTCCTTTCAGCCGCGCCAGGATTGCCTCGAGCCTGTCGAGAACCGCGGCGTCGGGCTTGTTGGTGAAGAAGTCCCGGAAGATCCCGAGCCCCAGGTACGCGACGGCCACGAGCTGCACGATCTTCATCTGGTATGCCGGATCGATCTCCGGCAGCCCGAACACGGCCAGCAGGGCTGAGATGTTCTTCACGGTTCCGATCAGGGTGACCTTGGTGTCGTTGTCCATCGCCTCCTCCTCAAAAAATCGTTTGTTCTATTGGGTCCTCCATGACCCCGCGGTTCTTGTCGCGGATGACCTTGCGCCAGACCGTCCAGCCGAACAGCCTGACGCCTGCCCACATCAGAAACGCCCTCCACCGAGGCACTCCGCAATCGATCAGGGCCCGCAGGAAGACGCCGTCTGCGTCTGCCCTGGTAATGCCCGCTGGCTGCAGGGTGTAAAGCATGTCGTGAACCGTGGCGGCCGCGTCCCCCAGATCGGCGGCCAGCCAGTATGCGAGCGGGATCCGAAACACGAACCGGCCGGCGCAGATGTAGAGGGTGGCGAAATTCGTCCTGAACCCCTCCGGCACCACGAAGAGCTTCTCGAGGCCTTCGTCGAAATAGCGCAGCTCGGAATCCAGGCGCCAAAGGTTGCGCCTTTCGTCGAGCTTCGTCGAATTCAGTTGCGTCAGCCAGCCCACCGCGGCCTCCTGGTGGAGGGGAGGGGGAGGCTGCGGACTCCCCCTCCCTGGGGGATGAATGAGGAGGTAGGGGATCTATCCGAGGGCCTTCTTGGCCGCTTCGTATTCCTCCCTGGTCTTCCGGAAGCACTCCTCGACTTCTTCCGGCTTCATGCCGGCCTGTTCGGCCAGGGTAAACGCGCCCGTGATGACGAGCTTGAGCGCCGACGCGACGGCAAATGCGGTTACGGGATCCATGTCTGGGCCTCCTTCCTTACTTCTCGAGCAGCAGCTTGTCGATCAGGGCGACGATCTGGGATTCCATGGCCTCCGTGGGCTGCATACCCCCGTCGATGTAGCCGACATAGATGTCGATGGGGACGGCGGCCTGCCGCAGGAACTCCTTTTTCTTCTCGACGAGCGCCTTGAGCTCGGGAGACACGGCCTGTTTTTCCATGGCCAGAACGTCCGCGACCTGCTTGTTGTAGAGCTTCATCACCAGGATCGCCTTTTCCTTGGGCGTCATGTCGGCCGGATTCTTGAGCTGGGCGCCGGCGCAGCCGGCCACGAAGGCCACGGCCAAAAACAGCGCCATCATTGCGAACCGATTCGTTTTCACTTCTCCGCTCCTTTCGTTGTCCTGGGCAAAGAAAAAGGGCGACAGCGAGAAGGTGAGGCTCCTCACAGCCGCCCTAATTCTCATGCTCGCCCCCCTGGCTGGCCGACCAGGGGAGTAGCTGCCCGGTTGTCAGAGATCAGTTAGTTGTCCCACCGGATCCGGTCGTAGCCGGCCCGGTATTCATCCGTCACGGCCTTCTGCCCCTTGCAGAACAGGGATGTCTGCCTCTGGTCTTCCGGCCGCGCCTCCTTTGGCTTCTGCCACCTTCTGGACGATTTCCTTGACTTTTTCATAACACCACAGCCCTCCCGCTATGATTGTCACCACACAGAGCGCCAGGACCAGGATGACCGCGGCGCACAGCGCGTGCATGACGCAGACCTCGAACTTCATGGCCTACCCCCCTTGCCTTTTCTTCCCCTGCGCGGTCTCGTCGTCCGGGTGCGCCTGCCGCCAGAGCCCGTAGCACTTGCCCAGGCATTCGCGCAGGGGCTTGCCCGGCTCCTCCTGGCGCAGTACCTGGACGCACCGCTGGATGAATTGAGATCTCGTTTCGCCCTTCGTCGGTTTCGGCATCTTTATCTCCATCATACGAGGAACACATGGTTCCCGATCACTTTCTCAACCGCCATGGATTTTGCCCACCGCGGACATTTTTTCGAGCGGTACAGGGCCCCCGTCATGTAATGCAGCGCCTCCGTGTTGCGCTTGATCTCGCCGGACAGGAGCTGCCAGGCAAGCCGCGCACACTGCCGCAATGCCTCGTTTCGCGTGCATTCGCCGTCGAATGTTGCCGCGATGCGGACCGCCTCGTCGTACTGGGGATCCTGCGCGGCCTGCGGCGGAGCGGAGTTCAGCCACGAGAACTGCGCCGGCCTGGTAATAACGCCGTGAATGCCTGAACCGTACATGCCGTTCCTATCGGCCCTATTGAGGACAACGGATCCGACGCCGATCTTGCCGGCCAAGGGTTCCCCGCGAGCCTCGAAATAGATGCACAGGGCCAGGATCTTGTCCTCTGACAGGTCCATGAAATGATGCCGGTCTTCCGCCTTCATCACGCAGCCTCGTGGGGAACGACCACGTCCCCCGTGTCCTTATCGTGGCGATGCCCGTAGAGCCTCTTCTGCAGCTCCTTGTGCTCCTCGGCGTTTGTTGAGCATACGAGGGCTATTTTCTTGTGTATGAGCTGCAAAATGAACATGGCCAGCAATTGCAGCGCAGTTAGCAGTGCTCCAACCACCAAAATCCATGCGTTTTCCGACATCGCCGCGCTCCATTCTTCACATTTTCCCGAATTGCGACTTCTGCAATTGAGCTCTGCCTAGGATACGGTTCCAGAACCTGAGCGGCAGCGATTCCAGAAACGATACAATTGCGGATGGCGTTGCAACCGGAAGGCTCTCCATGAGGCCCCAGGAGCTCCACAAATTCGCACGCTGCGTTGACGTTGCCGCACCGTAGAATCCCCATCCGACGACAGCCTTGAAGTTCACTCCATCATCCTCCGGTAGTAGTACATGGCCGCGCCGATCATTCCCGATATTGTCGGCAGGATCTCCATCAGCCCCCAGGACGCAAAGTAGTTTGCCCTCCTGGCCGCCGCGACCCCGGCGCCCGCGTACATGCCCCAGCTAACAAACGGCAGATAATTCATGGAGCAAACACCGCTTTAACACGCTGCCAAAAACCGGGACGGTTCTGGCGCTTCATTTCTTCCTGCCACCCTTCTTTGAACTTTTCAAAAAACTCCTGCAGGCGCTTCACGTTGGCCTCAACGTCCGACTGCTGAAACTCCTTGGCCTTTTCGAGCAGGTAACGGTCGAGTTCGTGGCCGTTCTCGAATTTCTTCCCGCCCTCAATCTCGTTGTAGACGTAGAGCATGGCTTGGTCCACATTGGCTTGAGGAATTCCCTTTGACAGCAGCCATTTCATTTGGCCCTCCGGGGTCCGCCCGTTTTCCTGGTAAGGCTCGATCAGTCTCTTGAAGTCCATCGCCTCCCTCCCTTATGCAGCCCTCAAGCGGGTGGTGGTTGTTGAATCATCGGTAAGCATGGAGCTGACAGTAAAGGCCGCAGTTGTTGAATCGTCCTTGTAAATGACCGTATTGCCGTTAGCGTCTGTCACTTCAATCTTGTTCCGCAGGATCCATCCCAGCGTCCTGATCCTGTCAAGGAGTCCGTTGCTTGTCAGGCCCGTCGCATCCGTAAACGCAGCGTCCAGGGCGTCAAACACTTCGCTCTGCACTTCGGCGTCCCAGGAAGAATTCCAGGGGATTGCCGTCAGGCCAGCCCCGGCCGCCCCGATCTCGGCGGTGTCGGTAAGGATGGCGTCAATGTCGGTAGCGCACTGCTCGCCGAAGGTCCCCGCCGAAGTATGTCCGGAGGTCGCTTCGTCCCAAACAGCATCTGCAATGGCGGCGGCGGTCGGCGGTGCGGCGTTGGCGTATGTGACATACCCGCTGCCATCGAGAGTGACCGTGCCGCCTGTGCTGGTAATGTTCGCCGCGGAGGTAACGGTGCGAGTAGCCGAGGCCCACACGGCGGTGGCAATCTCACTCCCGGCGTCTGCCG
>Ga0208694_1001225_pt1 | contig 32921 bp, 22 predicted proteins | sample AD_UKC078_MetaG_FD_184442 | JGI IMG/M metagenome (GOLD analysis project Ga0208694, IMG submission 184442) | Active sludge microbial communities of municipal wastewater-treating anaerobic digesters from USA - AD_UKC078_MetaG (SPAdes) (version 2) | ecosystem: Engineered > Bioreactor > Anaerobic >...
ACCCAATACCAATATCAAGTTGCAGTGAAGCTCCATGGGGTCTTTCCGTCTAGTCGCGGGTAACCTGCATCTTCACAGGTAGTATGATTTCACCGAGTCTCGAGTTGAGACAGCGCCCAAATCGTTATGCCTTTCGTGCGGGTCGGAACTTACCCGACAAGGAATTTCGCTACCTTAGGACCGTTATAGTTACGGCCGCCGTTTACTGGGGCTTCAATTCAAAGCTTCGGCTTGCGCCTAACTTCTCCTCTTAACCTTCCAGCACTGGGCAGGCATCAGCCCCTATACTTCACCTTGCGGTTTAGCAGAGACCTATGTTTTTGGTAAACAGTCGCTTGGGCCTATTATCTGCGACTCTTATTGCTAAGAGTCCCCCTTATTCCAAAGTTACGGGGTCATTTTGCAGAGTTCCTTAACAAGAGTTTTCTCGCGCGTCTGGAGATTCTCTCCTCGCCTACGTGTGTCCGTTTGCGGTACGGGCACCTACTTAATTAGCCTTAGAAACTTTTCTTGGAAGCTTGGCTTCACCGGACTTGCGTCATCACACTTCAACGTTATTAGCATACGGATTTGCCTATATGCCCGCCTTTATGCTTAAACTGAAATCCACTAATCAGCTCCGATTAGCCTTCTTCGTCATTCCGTCTGTTAAATAGGTGGTACAGGAATATCAACCTGTTGTCCATCGACTACGCTTTTCAGCCTCACCTTAGGACCCGACTAACCCAGAGCGGACGAACCTTCCTCTGGAAACCTTTGGCTTTCGACGGATGGGATTCTCACCCATCTTTTCGTTACTCACACCGGCATTCTCACTGCTTAGCGCTCCAGTAGTCCTCTCGGTCTACCTTCGACGCACTAAGTACGCTCCCCTACCAAACGATATTGCTATCGTTTCCGCAATTTCGGTACCATGCTTAGCCCCGTTACATTTTCGGCGCAGAATCATTCGACTAGTGAGCTATTACGCACTCTTTAAAGGGTGGCTGCTTCTAAGCCAACCTCCTAGTTGTTTGGACGACTCCACTTCCTTTCCCACTTAGCATGAATTTCGGGACCTTAATTGGCGGTCTGGGCTGTTTCCCTTTCGACTACGGGCCTTATCACTCGCAGTCTGACTGCTGCACATGTTTTATGTCATTCGAAGTTTAATTGAGCTTGGTATCTCGAGGTGAGACCCGCACACATTCAGTGCTCTACCTTCATAAAACTTTCATTGCAACGCTAGCCCTAAAGCTATTTCGGGGAGAACCAGCTATTTCCGGGTTCGATTGGAATTTCACCGCTAGCCACAAGTCATCCAAGTCTTTTTCAACAGACCCTGGTTCGGTCCTCCACCTGGTTTTACCCAAGCTTCAACCTGCTCATGGCTAGATCACCCGGTTTCGGGTCTACGACAATCTACTTTATTTCCGCCCTCTTAAGACTCGCTTTCGCTGCGGCTCCGCTCCTTAAAGCTTAACCTTGCACATTATCGTAACTCGCCGGTTCATTCTACAAAAGGCACGCCATCACCCATTAACGGGCTTTGACTAATTGTAAGTACACGGTTTCAGGGTCTTTTCACTCCCTGCCAAGGGTTCTTTTCACCTTTCCCTCACGGTACTGGTTCACTATCGGTCACTAGGTAGTATTTAGCCTTACGAGATGGTCCTCGCTTCTTCAGACAGGATTCCACGTGCCCCGCCCTACTCCTTGTTACCAGAGTCCTTAATATTTCGCCTACAGGACTTTCACCTTGTTCCGTCCGGTTTTCCAAGCCGGTTCGGCTATATTATGGGTTTGTAACTCTTATTGGTAACGGGCTGTTCCCCGTTCAATCGCCTCTACTTAGGGAATCGCTTTTGCTTTCTTTTCCTCCGGGTACTAAGATGTTTCAATTCCCCGGGTCTCCCCCCGAATGGCTATTTATTCACCATCCGGTCCTAACTCTTCCAGTTAGGGAGTTTCCTCATTCGGATATCTGCGGATCTTAGTTTACTTACAACTCCCCGCAGCATTTCGCTGTTCGTCGCGTCCTTCTTCGGCTCCTAGTGCCTAGGCATCCACCGTGCACTCTTTCTTTCTTAACCTTACTTCTTTGTCTTCTTTTTACTCTTGACTTCTTAAAGAGTTTTTTTAATTTCTGAAGAATTTATGACATCATAAATTCTTCGAACTGAAAGTCATGAAAATCAAGACTTTCAGTTTGTTACTTTGCGACAAGTACTATTCAATTTTCAAAGATCTATTAAATAAAATGGAAAAAGAAAGACAAAGTCTTTCAAAACTAAATAGAACAGACATGGAGAGAAAATCAAAGAATTTTTTTTAGTTGTTTCAGGTTTTACCTTACTCCTTAGAAAGGAGGTGATCCATCCCCACGTTCTCGTAGGGATACCTTGTTACGACTTCACCCCAATCATTTATCCTACCTTAGACGGCTCCCTCCATTGCTGGTTAGGCCACCGGCTTCGGGTATTATAAACTCTCATGGTGTGACGGGCGGTGTGTACAAGACTCGAGAACGTATTCACCGCAACATTCTGATTTGCGATTACTAGCGATTCCTACTTCATGTAGTCGAGTTGCAGACTACAATCTGAACTGAGACCGGTTTTCTGAGATTTGCTCCACCTCGCGGTTTCGCCACTCTTTGTTTCGGCCATTGTAGCACGCGTGTAGCCCAGGTCATAAGGGGCATGATGATTTGACGTCATCCCCACCTTCATCCGGTTTGTCACCGGCGGTCTCATTAGAGTGCTCATCTTACTGTTAGCAACTAATGATAAGGGTTGCGCTCGTTGCGGGACTTAACCCAACATCTCACGACACGAGCTGACGACAACCATGCACCACCTGTCTCCATTGTCCCGAAGGAATAATCTATCTCTAGATTAGTCAATGGGATGTCAAGACCTGGTAAGGTTCTTCGGGTTGCTTCGAATTAAACCGCATGCTCCACCGCTTGTGCGAGTCCCCGTCAATTCCTTTGAGTTTCAGTCTTGCGACCGTACTCCCCAGGCGGAGCACTTATTGTGTTAACTGCAGCGCCGAGCTTCTGCCCGACACTTAGTGCTCATCGTTTACGGCGTGGACTACCAGGGTATCTAATCCTGTTTGCTCCCCACGCTCTCGTGCCTCAGCGTCAGTTCCGGCCCAGTAAGCCGCCTTCGCCACTGGTGTTCCTCCAAATATCTACGCATTCCACCGCTCCACTTGGAATTCCACTTACCTCTACCGTACTCTAGCTAGCCAGTTTCCAATGACCTCCCACAGTTAAGCTGTGGCCTTTTACATCGAACTTAACTTGCCGCCTACGCACGCTTTACGCCCAATAATTCCGGATAACGCTCGCCCCCTATGTATTACCGCGGCTGCTGGCACATAGTTAGCCGGGGCTTTCTCATCAGGTACCGTCAATTATAGTGCATTCCCTCACTATACCTTTCTTTCCTAATAACAGAACTTTACAATCCGAAGATCGTCTTCATTCACGCGGCATTGCTCGGTCAGACTTCCGTCCATTGCCGAAAATTCCCTACTGCTGCCTCCCGTAGGAGTCTGGGCCGTGTCTCAGTCCCAGTGTGGCTGTCTTGCCTCTCAGCACAGCTACGCATCGTCGCTTTGGTGAGCCTTTACCCCACCAACTGGCTAATGCGCCGTAAACCTCTCCTTAAGTGTTCCCTTAGGACCTTTAAATATCAATACCTCTGTCTCGATATCCTATCCGGTTTTAGCAGCCGTTTCCAGCTGTTATCCCAGTCTTAAGGGCAAGTTATCTACGTCTTACTCACCCGTTCGCCACTATCCTGTATCGCTACAGAACCGTTCGACTTGCATGTATTAGGCATGCCGCCAGCGTTCATCCTGAGCCAGGATCAAACTCTCATTATTTGTTTATCTCCTGCTCCACCTGTTCTATTTAGTTTTCAAAGACCTTATGCTTAGCTCTTCTTTAGAGCGTGGTATTATTATACAATAATCACCACTTTATTGTCAACAACTTTAACTGCTTTTCCCGTAAAACGGCTTAGTTGTTGTCCTTAACCTTAGATATTATACTACAAACCACTTTTTATGTCAAACAAAATCGTGCTTTTTCGCTCGTGACAAAGACATTAAAAAAAGCGGTTAAAAACCGCCTTTGAACTGTTAATTCAACTAAAATTTATTTAAAGGATTGTAATTAAATAAATCACTAATTGGTTTATCTTCAATAATGTTCATAATGCCTTGAGCAAAAATACGAGCCACCGATAACTGGCGGATTTTCGGAATCTTTTTACATTCCTTCAAACGAATAGAGTTTGTAGTAATCAGTTCCGTAATCTGTGAATTTTGAATACGGTTGCAAGCATCACCAGAAAGAATCGGATGCGTCGCAATGACATAAACATCTTTGGCGCCAGCCGCTTTCAAAGCATCTGCTGCGATGGTAATCGTTCCCGCCGTATCGACGATATCATCAACAATAATACAGTTTTTATCTTCAACTTCCCCAATGATATTCATCACTTCCGCAACATTGGGTCGCGGGCGACGTTTATCAATAATGGCAATCGGAGCATTGAAATTTAAAGCAAATTTGCGGGCTCTAGTCGTTCCGCCATGATCGGGAGAAACAATGACGATGTCCTCCAGCTTTTTTTCTTTAATATAGCGAACCATGACCGGAGCGGCTTCAAAATTATCAATCGGGATATTAAAGAAGCCTTGAATTTGGCCGGCATGAAGATCCATGCTGACAACCCTCGTTGCTCCGGCAACCGTCAACAAATCGGCAACTAACTTGGCCGAGATGGGTTGACGAGCAAGGGCTTTACGGTCTTGCCGTGAATAACCATAATAAGGCATGATGACATTAATGGTTCGGGCTGATGCTCGTCTTAAAGCATCCATCATAATCAACAGCTCCATGTAATGATCATTGACCGGTTCCGATGTTGATTGAAAAACAAACACATGATGTCCACGCACTGTTTCCGCAATATTGATGTTAACTTCACCATCAGCAAAGCGTGTTAAAGTACACTCCGCCAAGGGAATGTTAACGTAATCAGCAATTTCTTTTGCTAATTCCGGGTTAGAGTTTAATGTGAAAAACTTGATTTTCTTACCATTTATTTCCGCCATTCAATCCTCCTATGCTATCAATTTTATTATACATCATCTTGATGCTTGTTTCAATGAAAACCAAAGTAAAAACGATTACGCTTTTTAATAATGATAGTCCCCGGGGACAATCGCATTGCGAATCATATTAACATATGGTCCAACCCTTGAGTTTACTTTGATATGCGAATCCTTAATTTTCGAGTATTTAACTCTGGCCCCTTCATCAATAATGGAGTTTTTGATTTCCGAATAAGGACCGATGATAGCACCTTTTTCAATAATAGAGTTTTGAATGATAATCGAACCCGTATTAATGACTGACCCCGGTCGGCATTTCACATCCATACCGATAACGACGGTTTGGGGACTATGAATGGTGACACCGTTTTGTAAGTGGCGGCGGTTGATTTTTTCAATCAATTCATTTTCCATTATCATCAACTGAACTTTATCATTAACACCGCTAATTTCCCGATAATTATTTGTTTTGTGAGCGCGGACACTTAAACCATGTTCTTTAAATACTTTCACAATATCCGTTAAATAATACTCTTTTTGCGAGTTATTGTTTTTAATAAAGTGAATATATTTAAACAATTTTTGGTTATCCGCAACATAGATAGAAGAGTTGATTTCCGTGATGTTCTTTTGAATTTCATCACAGTCTTTTTCTTCCACAATCTCGACAATCTCATCGGCTTCATCACGGACAACTCTTCCGTAGCCATAAGGGGTCGGATGTTCCGTGGTTAAAACGGTTAAGTCGGAGCCACTTTGTAAATGAAAACCGATTAATGAGGCATAGGTTTCTTTCGATACCAAAGGCATATCACCAATCGCAATCAATGTTAATCCTTCTTCATCCTTCAAAAAAGGTTCCGCCATCATCACGGCATGGGCTGTTCCTAACTGTTGTTCTTGTAGTGCATAACGACTACGATCGCCTAATATTTCTTCAATAACTTCATGACGATAGCCAACAACGGTAATAATATCTTGAATTCTTGCTCCTTTTAAGCTGTCAACAACATATTCAACCATTGTTTTATCAATGATATAATGGGCACATTTCGGTTCTTCCGAGCGCATTCTTGTTCCTTTGCCGGCGGCTAAAACAATTCCAAAAACTTTCATTATTTCCTCCTTATTGTTTATTATATTCTTCTAAAACAGCGGTTACAATGGTGTTTCGCATTTCCGATGTGACCGGATGGGCAATGTCTTTAAAAACGCCGTTTTTCTTGACGGCCGGCATCACCACAAACAAGCCGTTTTCGCCTTCAATGATTTTTAAGCCGTGGACCATAAAAGCGTCTTCGAGCGTAATGGTCGCCGTGGCTCTTAATTTGTCTTTTCCTTCAATTTTGTAAATTTTTACCCCAGTAACATTCATAGTTTTCTTCCTTTCTACTATCTTAAATACTCTCTTTATTATTGAGAAATGGCAATTTTAATACTATCTTTTTTACCAATGTCCGCCGGCACTTTCCACAAAAAAGAAGTGTTAAAAAAGTAGGTGTTCGTTTGCGGATCCCTGCCAATGCCCAATAAATTTTGATTGTGAAATTTGGTTTCCGTTAGTCGTCTTGTAACAGCAAACTCCAAATTGTCCATTTTTGAGCTTGCACCCTTAACGTTTTCTTTTCCAAAACAATTAAGTGGTCGGTTATGATAAATATCATTGAAAATCAAAACCGAACTTTGCGTTTTTTCATAGATTTCCTGAATAATCTTTTTCGAATAACGTCCGGATTTTTTTAATTGATAATAGGAAAACTCGCCATTAATCAAACGATTAAAACCCTTGGCCCCCCTTAATGTGGGATCTTTTTCATCCAAAAGATGAATGCCTAAAATATGGGGAAGAGAACTGGTAAAGAAAATGACTTTTATTTTTTCTCCTTCTTTATCAATATTAATCGCTTTCCCATGAAAAAACTTTTGAAAATAGTGGGCGATGTCCACAAAATCATATTGTTTAAACAAACTTCCGCCACTGTGTAAATATAATACTCCTTCAATATCGGTGGATACGCTACGGTCGAGGGTGCGGATTGTTTTCCGGTAGGCACTCTTCGCTTTGGCTTGTTCTTCCGGAATAATCTCCAAGTCATCATTTGTAAACGGGCTTCCTTCTTGATAACTAGCTTCCTCAAAAATCGGAATCTCTTCCTCTTGGCGACTTTTGATTTCTTCTTGAATTAAATATTGTTCCAACGAATGTTTAATGTTTTCTTTAATCGGGGTTTCTTCAAGCAAAAAGCTTTGAATCGGCTCATGTTTCAAAGAGCTTTGAATGCTGGTAACAAAGTAATTGTTCAGCCGATACTTTTTTTGCAGATTACGACCAATGGCTTGCGCTTGTTGTTGATAACGGCACAAACAAAGGATTTTCGGGGTTTCATGGGTCAAGATAAAACCGCTGGCCCCCAAACGCCAACTAAGTTCTTGCGCTTTATCAATGATGGAAAAACGGCGATGCTTTTGAATAGCGCTCTTTTCAAAACCGCTAATCCCATTATAAGCATTTGCAGCCATTTCATAAAAATTACGGTTGTGGATGGCTTGTTTAAGGCGGTCCGCTTCCGGTTTTTTCTTCGCCGCTTGCGAGGTATAACGCGGAGAATTATAGCCTTTTAAATCTAAAGAAGCTACTAAAACATAGCCGAAAACCGCCTCCCCCAGTAATTGGTATTGGTTGGTTTTGGAATCAAATTCAAAACTTTGTTCACTGGCATATGCTTCGATAAGGGCGGGGAAAAGCGGAAAGATTTCTTGACTGTTGATTCCAACCGCATCTAGGTTTTTAATGATGGCGGCTAAATAATGGTCGGGGTTAAGCAAACCTAACAGTTTTTGGTGTTTGGCATTGATATGAATTCGTAGTCCCTGGCCGGTTTTATCAACGATTTTTTTGATTTGTTCAAACAAATCGTCTTTTATATCCTCTTCCCCGTACTTAATTTCACAAACCGCGACATTTAATTTTTGGATTAAAAAAGTATTAGTCGTGCTAACGGGGGTGGCAATAAGACGGTAATGATCCCAAATACGGTGATAACCAAGGGCAATAAAGGCAGTCGCCTTCCCTTCCGTTGTGGCAAGGATTTGCGGTTTTTTGGGGATTTGTTCCCAAGTAAAGTTCGTTAAATTGGGTTTCCGGTGGGAACGAATGCTCGTTAAAATGATTTCTTGGTTGGTTTTGTTTTTTAATTTGGCCTCCGCATTCCGGGCCTGTTTTTCGTTAAAAAAGATTCCATAGACGGCCGAACCGCTCCCGGTTAATGAACTTCCTAGTGCTCCCGCTTGTAATAGCATTTGTTTCGTGCGGTTAATTTCACTTTGCCTTGGCCCAACTTCCAAATCATTAAAAATTTTTTTCGCAATCAAATTAATGTTGCCTTCTTTTATTTCTGCTTCCAGTTGCGAGATTTTACCAACATTACGATGATGAACAACAAAATTTTGGAAAACTTCGGCCGTTGAGTTGCGGTATGAAGGGATGACCAATAATAAATAGGCAAAGGGGCAGTCATCAATAAACTCTAAATTTTCACCGCGACCACTAACTTTGGCCGTTTGATTATAAAGGCAAAAGGGCACATCACTTCCCAAAGAAAGGCCCAGGCTTGCCAGTTCCTCCAAACTAAGTTTTAATTCCCATAATTCATTTAATCCCCGTAAAGTAGCTGCAGCATCGGCACTGCCGCCCGCTAAGCCGGCTTGTTCGGGAATCCGTTTCACAACGCGGATTTTTACGCCTTTTTTGATGTTATACCGGTCTTTAAGGAGTTTCGCGGCTTGGTAGATGAGATTGTCTTCAAGCGCAATATGGCTCATTTTATCGCAATCGATTTTCACTTGTTGAGAAAAAGGATCATCTTCCAAATACAACTCATCAGATAATTCAATTGAGGTCATAATCATGGCTAAATCATGGTAACCATCATCCCTTTTATTGACAACTTCGAGGCCTAAATTAATTTTTGCATATCCTTTTTCAACAACCATAGCATCCTCCTAGCGAATTAATTTAACTGATGTTCATTTTTTGAAATAGATCGTGGATTTGTTTTAAATCTAAATTTTCACTCCTAATATTGATATTGATATGAAGCTCACGGAACAATTCTTCCAACTGATTACGAGTAGATGGATAAGTCCTTAATAAATTGTTAAGCAGCGTCTTGCGACGGTTGGCGAAAATGTTTTGTACAAAGGTGAAGAACTGGGCTTCATTTTCTTTCGGTTCTTCGTTTTTGGGAATTATCTCCACAAGCACGCTGTCAACTTCAGGCTTAGGGATAAAACAATGGGCGGAGACATCAAAAACTAAACGAACTAAACTCTTAGTTTGTACAAACACAGAAAAAGCATTATAGTCCTTCGTACCTGGCCTGGCAACCAATCTTAAGCCGACTTCTTTTTGCATCATCAATAAGATTTTTTCAAACCTGAATGATGACTTAAGCAATTTGCTAATAATCGGGGTCGTAATATAATAAGGGATATTGCTGATGACATAAACTTTAGCACAGTCCTGAAAATAATCCTTAGCAAAGTCTAAATCCGCTTTCAAAAAATCTTCATGTAACAGTAATAACCGCTCTTGCTGAGGCAGTTCCTGTTTTAAAACATCAATAAAGCGTTCATCAATTTCATAAGCCAAAACCCGTTTTGCTTGGGATAACAATCTTGCCGTCAAAGCCCCAAGGCCGGGACCGATTTCGATAACGCCATCACAAGCGGTAATCCCCGCGGCTGCAATTGTTTTTTGTAAGATGTTGTCATCAATCAAAAAATTCTGTCCGCGTGCTTTTTGGGGGCGGAGCTTGTGTTTTTGTAAAATCGCTTTGGTGCGATTAAGTGATATCGTCATTTTATTCCTTATCATAGTTATATTATACCACAAGGATGATTTATTGAAGTAAATTTGTTTTTTTTCAAACAAAAAAGAACGAAAACCGTTCTTTAAAACTGCAAAAAAGTCATTTCTCGTTTCATTCTTTTCAATTCATCGGGAATTTGGATATGTTGCGGGCATTCCTCAACACATTTTCCACATTCAATACAACTAGTTAGCGAAGTAGAATGACGGATTAAATTATTAAACTGCCAATGGGCATCACTTTCGTTATTATACATGCCAAAAGAATTGAAAATGCGAAAATTACCGGGAATATCAATACCGACGGTGCAAGGCATGCAATAACGGCAATTGGTGCAATCGACTTTAATCGCTTTTTCCAAACGAGCTTTGACTTCTTTTACGGCCTGGTATTCCAAGCTTGTCAGTGCTTGAAAAGAAGAACAAGTTGCTAGATTGTCCACTAATTGTTCCATCTCGTTCATGCCGCTTAACATCACCTTGACACCGGGAAGACTTCCAACCCACCTTAAAGCCCATGAAGCATTGGAGGCCGAACTTAAACGGCGGAACGGTTCCGCAATACTCGATGAAAAGGTCGCCAGTTTTCCGCCCTTAATTGGTTCCATAATAACAACCGGAATCTTTCTTTCGACTAAATCTTCATAACCTTTAATGCCTTGTTGGATGTCAGTATCCATATAGTTTAATTGAATCTGGCAAAAATCCCAATCATTCATCGCCAGAATTTCTGTAAATGTTTCATAGTCGTCATGAAAAGAAAAACCGATGTTGCGGATTTTTCCTTCTTGTTGCCAGCGCTTAACAATCGTAAGGATATCCCATTCCTTTATTAATTTTACTCGTTCTTTATTTAAAGCATGCAACAAATACATATCTAAATAAGAGGTTTGTAAATTCTCCAGTTGACGGTCAATAAACCCTAACACTTCCTCTTGGGAATTAAGCATCCCCAAGGAAAGTTTGGAGGCTAAGTAGAAGGAATCTCGTGGATATCTTTTTAAGGCTTTCCCAACAAAGGTTTCGTTTTTTCCTTCCGTATAAGGCATCGCCGTATCATAGTAATTAATCCCATGTTTATAGGCATAATCAAAAAGCGCCAGCCCCTTGGCTTCGTCAATTTCACCATTAACGGTTTTTAGACGCATCGCTCCGAATCCCAGTAAAGATGTTTTAATATTACGTTCATACCAACTTCGATATTCCATAAACTCACCTCTAGCTTTATTTTATCATACTTCTTTTGTTTTAAGATAGCAAATTTACCTTTAACGCTTTAAATATCGTTCTAGTAGCTTTACAATATATTTTGATGCCTATACCAAAGATGAAAGCTGAGTTTAATTTACCATTCAAGACAAAAGAGAGTAAACTTAACTCAGTTTGCTCTCTTAATTAAAATTACCAATACCATCCTAAAGCTCCATTGCTAAAACGGATATAACCGCCTCGATACCAATTATAACCATATTGACCCGTTGACCAATTAGGCATTGGTGGTTCATTACTTGAGGCATCGGTATGAACACAGTAGTGTGAACCAGTTATTGATCCTCCGGCACCATAGCCCGGATTAAAAACAAAAGCTTCACATTCAATTGTTTCAACAGTTTTGGGGACAAAAACAGTAACTACCTCCCCAAAAGGTTTTGGATTGTTTCGATCGATTAAATCGTGTGGTAATTCATTACACAAATAGAAGGCAAGCCTTTCAATATATTTAACACTTGCCGGAATTGTTACTTTTTTAATATCAATTTTATAAAAAGCACAGGAAGCAATTCTTACAACACCATCAGGAATGGTTGAGTTTTTACAAGCTACAATTAAAGTGTTGGTTTCGGTTATGATAATCGCATTACAAGCACTTCTTGAATCATAAACCGTATTATTTTCATCAACAGAAATACTAGCAATATTTTTACAATCTTCAAAGGGAATTTTACCAATTTTGCTAACAGCTAACGGAATTTCAACTTTAGTTATTCCCTGACAATTTCTAAAGGCATAATCACCGATTTCTAATAATGATGACGGTAGATCAAAATTGCATAATTCGACACAATCTTTAAATGCGGAACTGGCAATCCATTTAAGACCCTCATTGAAAACAACGGAGCCTAATTTACTGCAACCACCAAAAGCGTTATTATAGATGGTTTCAACGGAACCCGGTATTTCAATTGTTAATAAGCTAGTACATTCACTAAAGGCACTACCCCCGATATACTCTAATTTGCTATTTTGCGCAAATTGAACTACGACTAAATTCGTACAACTAGCAAATGCACATGTATCAATTATTTGAAGAGATTCCGGAAAATGAACTCGGTCTAATTTTATACAATCTTCAAATGCACCCCACCTAATCATTTCTAGACTTTGAGGAAACTCAACATTTTCTAAATTTGTACAACCATTAAATGCATTCATTTTAATTTCCACAATTGGTGCGTCAATATCAATAAATGATAACGCCGTACATCCAGAAAAAGTGTCATGTTCAATATGTGTAATTTTAGGTCCGAATTTAAACTCTTCTAAGGCGATGCAATCTTCAAAAGCCCCCGAATTAATCCAAAGAAGCCCATCAGAAATCGTTACTTTTTTTAGCTTTTGAGACTCTTTAAAAGCGTTATAGCCAATTTGAGTAATTCTTTCACCGTTATACCATAGTGGAATAACTACTTCGGTTCCTGAATCTTTTAACTTATAATTAACTATTTGCAAACCACCATAAGTCCAAGACTCTTCAAATTCAAATTCTTTACTGGGATCCGAAAAACAATCATATGTCGCATCATATACCACATCTACATTTTTAACGACATCAATGGCTGGCGACCAATTTTTAAAAGTATAAAGATATTTTGAATCTCTTGGTCTAGTTGGTTCAGCACCATTATATTCCGGAGTATCTCCCTTAAAGACATCTCCTTCTTGGAGAATAACTCCCTCATTCATCCAAGTAATTTTATGAACTTCTCGAAATTCAGCTAAAAAAGTCGTGTTTTTTAAAATTTTGGTGTTGTTTGCATTTGGCGACCAACCATAAAATTTCTTTCTCACACCAGTTACCTTATCATCAGGAAAAGTTGGTTCAGCGCCGTTATAAACTGCGTAATCGCCGGCATTAATTGTTTCAGTATAAATAACACCATTAAGGGGGTGTTCCCAAGTCACGGTATAGATCTTTCTTATTCCGGTAAATTGAGCGGTATATGTTCTTATATGGTTAGCTGGCCCTAATTTTGGTGACCAACCAGTAAACATATAATCATAGTAATCATCTGATTCTTTAGTTGGGACTGGTCCAGGATAAACTGGCATTTGTGTTCCGTATACGACACTAGTTGTTAGGGTTTGACCATCTGCATGTTTCCAAGTAATTACATAAGTAGGTTGGTCCGCTTTATATGTAGCCGTATATGTTGCATCACCTTCAACTGGAACGACTTCAGGATCCCAACCTTTAAATTCTAAACCATCGTGTGGGGGAATGTGTCCGTCAAAGCTTGGCATCGTTCCCTTTAAAACATTTTCATCAACTTCTAAAACTGTTCCGTCACGGTCTAACCAAGTTATCGTAAAGGTTTCTTCAACCGCTTTTGGAATGACCGTTACTTTAATTTTAGTTTCTAAATCACCGCTTTTTACAATAACATAGGTCGTTCCTTCACCAACCGCAGAAAAAGTCCCCTTTTCGACGCTAACAACACCAGCATCTTCTGTTTCCCATATAACATCTAATCCTTCTTCAGTAAACACTTCAACGTTAATCTCTTCACCGATTGTCATCGTTACTTCATTATTTTCAAGTGATGTTTTTAAATCTTCTTTTTGATTGCAAGCTGAAATAAAAAAGGTAAATGTGAAAATGATTGCCAATATCCAAAAATTTCTCATATTATCGTTGTATACTCGATTAAATAGTAAGTAGTTAGATTGAGTATACTTGTCCTTTCTTTAAATTTTAAACTACTTATTATAAAACGGGAAGCTGCGACAGTTTTTTTCTAATGACATCTTATTCCCTTTATTCATCTACAACCATAATATAATTTGTATTTTAAAATTAGTCAATTTCAAATGCATATTCGGTCATTTTTTAGCGTATTTGGCAAAGTAAAGGGGTATATTTTATTACACCTGGACACTTTTTAAAATCACCTTTTTGAAAATATAAAAAAGCCAAGCAAACTTCAGATTTTATCTGACATACTTGGCTTTTGATTGGATTGTTCTTTGTTTGCTGTAATAATATTTTCGCCATTGTTCTTGAAAAGAAGTAAGCTCCTCTAAACATCAAGTCTTTCTATATTCAACTAATGATCAATCATTTAAACCATATTGCTATGATAATTACTAATTAAATTAAGAAATCTTCTTTTGTCATCTAAGAAAAGAGAGGAGTTAATATCTTCTCCCGGTTTTTCACTTGGTTTAAACTGTGGTAAGTTGTTGTATCCTCGAACAAAGCTTGCTTCAATATCCGCATTTCCTACAATAATATCTTTAAATATGCTTCCCACTTCTTTTTTAATGAGGGAAGAACCCACCAATGCTTCTTCATAAATAAATTCATAGTTTTGTTTAATGTAATCATTCAACACCACATTAGCGGCTTTGGAATAGTGAACTTTGTTGTCGCTTGGATTAGTTAAATATTCAAGATATTCCGTTGTTTCATAAGCGGATTTGCGTCCCGGAAAGTAGCCACCGGTTGCCATCGCCAATTGCGCGCTGTTTTTTGGTTCCATTAAGAATTTAATGAGTAACCAGGCAGCTAATTTTTCGTCTTCGGTGTTTTGGTTAAGCATCGCAATATTGGTCCCTTGTTGGATGACATCTTTTTTGTCAGCGGAGTAATAAGGAATGGGAGCGACACCAAGTTCATAGGCATATTGAGAAGCTGCATTATAGCCAACTCCGGCACTCGAACAAATCGTCATTACACTTTGGATTAGCTTAAAGGCATCGAACATCGAATTTAAACCATATAAGGCAGGAGTCCCAAACACACCATCATCCCTTAAACCTTTAAAATAGGCCATGGCATCTTTAGCTCGTTGATTGTGGAAGCGAACATAGCCGCGTTCAACATTAATTCTTTCTGTATATGCTGCCCCGAACTGACGCGTCAAAGTAATGAAGGCATTGTCAGCTGAGTCATATCCCAAAGGGATAAACTTACCCTCATTAAGGTAATTCGATAACTTTAAATAAGTTTTGGTTTGGGTTTGGGGATTAATTGATTGAACAAAAATATTATCAGCTTCACCATTTCTAACGCGTGTCATAATATCAGCACCGATTGTTTCCAATTCCGGCCATGTTTTTGGAATCTTGGTTTCCCAGGTATCGCCATATAAACTTTCAAAGAAAGTTTTATTGTAAACTAATACTTCCGTTGCTTTATTGAATGGTAAACCGTATAAATCTTGGGGCTTAGTTAGGTCAAACCCGCGATTTTCATCTAAATATGATTCAATAAAGTCGGCTATTTCCGCTTCATTATATCCATAAACTTCATCATTTATATAGGTAGACAAATTAACTAAAGCCCCTGCAGAATAATACTCCGCAAAATGGTCGGGATAACCGATGACTAAATCCGGGGCGCAATTGGTGTTGATATCCATCATTATGGTGGAACGAATTAAATCATCACTGCCCGATAAAGCTTCCACATGAACAGTGATGTGGGGATAAAGCGTTTTAAATTCATTTAATAAATCAATAAGGGCTGTGGAAACAAGCCCGGAACGAACAACGAACTTAATTGTCAGCTCTTTTACTTCCCATCTTGCATAAAGGACAATGTCTTTCGTAACTCGTGAAGCGTTGGTAAATTGAGCATCATCAGCTTCCTTCCCCGTCCACCAACCTTCAAAAGTATATCCCACTTTTGTTGGGACCGGTAATTCAATCGTCTCACCATCATTAACATTCTCCATTGGCGAAACCTTTGATCCACCCATCGAATCAAAAGTAACCGTGAATTTTTGAATTTCCTTTTTAAATAATTTAATATTGAGGGTTGTTGTTTTTCCTTCATAACTAATAATGATTGCATGTTCTCCCGCTGAAGAAAGCAAAGCCAAATGTTCGCTACTAAGCATTGACGATTGCACATTTAGTTGTTTATTTGTTCCATTGGAATAATTCACTTTAATTTTAATGCTTGTTATATCAAAGGTGTCGATATCATACGCCTCTTTGCTTGTTGATGAATCAACTTCAATGGAAGTAATCGTCGGTTGAACAAAACTTATTAACTTAATATTAAGAGTTGTTGTTTTGCCTTCATAATTAACAATTATTTCATGCTCTCCCGCTGAAGAAAGCAAAACTAAATGTTCGCTGCTAAGCATTGATGCTTGCACATTTAGTTGTTTATTTGTTCCATCGGAATAATTGACTTTAATTTTAATGCTTGTTATATCAAAAGTTTCAACATCATACGATGCTTCCAGCGTTGAAGAATCAACTTCAATGGAAGTAATTGTTGTTTTGCTTGAACCAAAATGACATCCTGAAAATAAAAGGGTCATGACTAACAAAAAAATCATTCCCATTATCTTTCTTGACTTAAGCATATGTCCCTCCCATATATCAATACTATTATAGCACCATTTAAAATATAGGAGTAACTTTTTTTAATAAAACAAATAAAAACACCCTGATTTATAAAACCAAGGTGTTTCGTAATTTTTATATCGTATTTTGAAAAAGATTAAATCTTCCCCCAAACGACTTAAGTTTGTTTATTGAGCAGGGCTTGTGGAATTCTTGGGAACAGGTTCCGCTGTCACAAAGTCCGCAGCGTTATCATTCGTATCCGTTAAGGTTGGGCGAACAACCGCTGTTGAATTAGATGGTGCAGGTGTTGGTCCCGATCCTTCGTATAAGTCAGCTGCACCATAGCCAACAAAATCAACGACATTCGGACTACTTGCATCAACCGGTTTGTCACCACTGTTACATAAAGCTAGTTTTCCTTTAGTTCCGCTTAAATTAAAGGTGGAGGTAGCATCGGGAGTTAAAGGTAGGGGTTTATCGGTAACGGTTTTTCCGGCACCGCCTTGAACTAGATAAAAGCCGTGTGCCGCAATGGAACCTGACAATTGGGCTGATTGAACATAACCGGAGAGTTCTGAATCTAATTTGAATTCACCAGTTGAAGATGCATAGAAAAGCACCCATCCAGTTAAATCAACTGCTTTGTCCGTTGTGTTGTAAAGAACAATAAAGTCATTGGTATAAACAGCACCTGAGTTCCCGCCACCACCATAAATTTGACTGATGATAACCGAAGCCGGAGCTTGAACAACAGCCGCTTTAGCTGTAACATTAATCTCCCACACTTGAGAAGCTGTTCCGGCCGTGTTCCCGTCTAAGAATAAACTAACAGTAATTTTAACGGCTTTATCAGCTTCAGGAGCAGTAAAGACACCGGCCGCAGTAAGGGTTGTTAAATCATTAGTCGTCCAAACATATTTAGCGCCCGGAATTGTTGCTTTAGCAGTTTCCGTAATGAAACCTAAATCCTTGGTAACATTATCGCCTTCTTTTACAATCGCATCAATTTCGGTTTTCGCAATCGCCACTTTTTCCGCTTCCGTTAAAGTTTCCGGAACTTCGATATCACCTTCACGACCTAAGAAGCCTAAACTCCAACCGGTCGCAATCACATAGTTATAAATAATACCCGTAACTTTTACTTTGCTTCCTTCCAATTTTTCAATTTCGCTTAAGTTGGCGGAATTGTGATGAACTTTTATTTTGGCAGCGCCTTCATCCATCGACTCGGCAAGATAGTAATTAGTATATGAGCCCTCAACAACTTTCTTAACAAATAATTCAAAACGAACTAATTTTCCATACAATTCTTCGGCCGGAACCGCAGTTAAGAAATTATCTTTCGTAATCGTAAAATCAAAATCCGTTAAGGCGACATCGATTAATGTTAATGGGCATGCATGAGTTTGGTCATCAAGTTTCACAACTTTATAATTGCCACTGATTTGACGGGTGTATTCCTTATCAGAATTAAGGTAAACTTGTGCTTTACCGATAACGCGAACGGAATCACCGACTTTTAAATTGTCAGCAGATAATTTTTGACGAACATAAATCGCCGCATCCGCATCCGCAAGATAATAATAATCACTCTTATCCTTACCAACAATAATGCCCTCAACCAAAACAAAGTCAATGGTTTTACCGGAAGCAGCGGCAGTATTTAAAGCCGTGATAACTTGGCTAACGCTTTGTTTAGTCAAGGCTTTGGCTGTAACTGTTAAGCTTAAGTTTTCACTAACCGCATTGGAAGTAACTTTAACCGTCAAAGTGACAGTTGTGTCACTGGTTGGCATTGTGAATTTGCCATCATTGGCAATAACTCCGGTATTGCTTGATGTCCAAGTTAAGGTGGCACCGGCTGATGCTTTCGCCGGGAACACTAAATCAAAAGCAAATGATTTGTTGTTAAAGGCGGCGGTTAATTCGTTTTTGCTGTTGGTAACAATTTCCGCATCCGAAATAACCGGGGCTTCAGCATCTTTAACGGTTCCCGCAACAGCCATATATCGCCATACTTTATAGGATGAATGGAATTCATAATTAATAACAACAAGGCTAACAAAACTGCCGACTTTTGCCGTTAGTTCATTTAATGCTGCTTCGGTGGAATCATAATGAATATAGATAATGCCATTAGTGGTTGTGTCCTTAATAGCAAGTTTACAAGAATAAAGTTCAACGGACTCCACTTTCCCGCTTACTTTATAAAGTTTGGTAAAGTTTAGTGGATTAGTTGAGGGTTTGGCTTCAACGGTCGCAACATCACTTTCAACAGCAATTGAGTAATCAAATCCTGTTGCCGGGGCCGGCGTTTTAACCTTTACAGTTGGCGAAGCAATCTGCGGCATTGAATAATAGACGCCTTTTTTGCCTTCTACTTCCACAACCGCACCCGGAACGATACTGGCATTCGGAACTGAGTTGGTATAGACGAACATTGTTTCGGTTTTATCAATAATCATAAAGCCGTCTTTTTTCACATAAAAAACTGTGCCTTCCACTAAAACAGCGGTGTCTTTAGCCATCGCTTCCGCTTTAACTGCTGCTAAGGTCAATTTGTTTTCAACCGGTTTATCACCCGGTTTAATAAACATATCCCAATCCCTCGTCCCTGTTTGTTTGCCGACGGTCACCGTCGCTTTTAAGGTTGCTTCCCCCCACGGATTGTTTTGGACTTTATTAGCATCTTCGGAATATTCACTTCTGGTAATAATGACCATAATTTTTCCGTCAACAGTTTCAATTTTGGCGGAATTGTCTTGGCATTCTACTGTCCAAGTAATGGGCAAGTCATGTTGAATAGTTGTTGCTCTTAATTCAAACGATTCCTTGAGGTTGTTTAAATTACCTACCGCAATCGATGCTAAACCTTCTTGTACTTTTTGGGTATCTTCTTTACTGCTACAAGCAGAAAGAGAAAAACCAACTAATAATGCAAATAATAGCACCGCTATTTTTTTCACATTATTCTTAAGAAAAGTCATAAGTTATTTCCTCCTCTTTCTTTTGACTAATTATTTTTGATTTTCACTTAAAACAAAATCATTCATGGTTTGCTCGGTTAAATTACCGAGTTTTAATTGATAATAAACAGCGTTGCCTTCATAAGCATTAACATATTTGCTGACACCGCCAATAACATCATAACGAGAACCGATTTGCGGATAATCAAAGGCGATTTTGGGATTAGCATCAGCATCAACCCGGACCATCAGTTCCGCACCGTTGCGCATGGTTCCGTAAATGGTAAAAGCTCCCGTGTCGGATTCTTTACCGACTTTATTTACTTTAAAACCTAAAACGCGGACCACAAAACCTTCATAGTTTTTCAAATTAGTTACTTCGTTGCCAATATCGGTAATGCTGTATTCGCTGGTTTTAGAAACCGTGCGTAAATTCTTCGGATTAACCAGTTGGGTTCCATAAGTTTCATCATCCGACGCTTGACACTCAAACGAAATCACATAACCCGGTAAATACTTACCCAAACCACTCACAAAAGAATGATAAAGGAAGATTCCGGCCTTGGTTGAAAGCCCGGTGTCGGCATTTAAAGTCGGCTCCAAGTCCTCTACGAATAAACTATTACCAACAAGGCGAACCACGCGAACCGTCATCTTTAAACGAGAGCCGGTGGAATAACTGGAATAATTGTTTTTTAACTCCGCAATCGTGATTTCACTGACAACGGAGGAATAACTGAAATCCGGGTCGGTTTCTCCAAAAACACGCAGCTTTGTAGCATAAGATTTTAAGAAAGCCGTCCCAAATATGTCTCCATATTTGGTGGCAGGATCGCCGGTAAAATAAGAAAAACATTGTTCAATGATTTCTAAATTCAATAAGCGTAAATCATCATTGGCACCTAAGCGGTACCACACATAGCCTAAATAACGTCCGCCGGTGGAATCAAGCTGTGCTGCTTGATCCAAGACTTCCGATTCTAAAACAATCTCCGTGGCTGCTTGTAGTTTTATTTTGGTATATGAACTGGCTTTTTTCCCCCAAGCGGCAATAACGCCGGTTGATTCCGGGGTGTTGATATTCAAAAAGCGGATTTTAATGGTGTCACCCTTCTTATTCAAAAAGTGAGCGGTATCGCCGTCAACAACCCGAAGGAGCGTCACTTCACCAATGCCATCAGCAAGAAAGTCTTTGTTTTTATAACTGGCTGTTAATTTCAGTTTATCGGTATATTCGGTGGTCAGGCTATCAACCGTAATGATTTCATCATCATCATTGTCGTCATTATCCTTTTGACAACCCACCGCCGTCAAACCAAGCAACAACAACATAACAAGCAACAGCCATCTTGACAATAATTGTTTGTTCATTGTTCACCTGTGAAGGTTTTATTTGCCGGCTTCAACATATGGTTTTAATGTTTTATAAGCTTCATTAATTCGTGCTTCAATGACTTTATTATTAACCATAATATCGTTAAAAATGGCTCCGGCTTCATTTCTAATGGCTGCTGAGCCGACGAAAGCATCGTCAACGAAATAAATATATTCCTGTTCAATATAATCATTCAAAACCACATTGGCAGCTTTAGAATAATGAACCTTGTCATCGGTTGGATTCGTTAAATATTCAGTATATTTAGCTGTTTCATAAGCCGATTTGCGGACCGGGAAGTAGCCACCGGTAGCAATCGCAAATTGCGCACTCTTTTCCGGTTCCATCAAGAATTTAATGAACAACCAGGCCGCTAATTTTTCTTCATCACTGTTTTGGTTAAGCATCGCAATGTTCGTTCCTTGTTGGATGACATATTTTTTGTCAGCGGAATAATAAGGAATCGGAGCAACACCAAGTTCATAGGCAAATCCGGCACTCGCATTATAGCCAACCCCGGCACTTGAACCAACAGACATGACGCTTTGAATCAGTTTAAAGGCATCGGACATATAATCCAAACCATATAGTGCGGAAGTTCCAAAAATGCCGTTATCCTTTAAGCCTTTGAAATAAGCCATGGCATCTTTCGATTGTTGGTTGTTGAAACGAACATAGCCATGTTCCACATCAATTCTTTTGGTATATTCGGCCCCAAATTGACGCGTTAAAGTAATGAAGGCATTGTCGGCTGAGTCATATCCTAGCGGAATGAACTTCCCTGTTGCCAAATAATCCGATACTTTCAAATAAGTTTTAACTTGCGTTTTGGGATCAATTGATTGTACAAAAATATTATCAGCTTCTTTGTTTCTGACACGAGTGACGATATCAGCACCAACCGTTTCCAATTCCTGCCATGTTTTCGGAATCTTGGTTTGCCATGTCTCACCATATAATTTTTCAAAGAAAGTCTTATTATAAACTAATACTTCCGTTGATTTGTTGAAGGGTAAACCATAAATATATTCCGGTTTTTCATCATTAAAACCACGGTTTTCTTTTAAGTAGGTTTCCAAAAAATCGCTCATTTCTTCTTCGGTAAAGCCCACTTTCTTATCTTCAATAAAGCGCGTCAAGTTGACCAAGGCACCGGCGGAATAATACTCTGCAAAATGGTCGGGATAACCAATCACTAAATCCGGCGCTTGTTTGGAGTTAATATCAATCATGGTTGTGGAACGAATTAAATCATAACTACCGGATAAAGCTTCCACATCGACAGTGATTTTGGGATAACGCTCTTTAAATTCAGTTACCAAATCAACTAGGGCGGTGGAAATAACCCCGGAACGAACAACGAATTTAATGGTGATGTCTTTGTTGGCAATTTCTTCAACTGACAAAACTTTGAAATTATCGGTCACTCTTACGTTCTGTTTACAGCCAACGAACATAAAAACACTAAAGAGAAGCACCAATAAAATTAAACTTTTTTTCATTTTTTGTTTCCTTTCTTTTTTATATAACTAAGCCTAAGCTTGGGTTATCTAACCTTTAATACCGCTACGGGAAACCCCGCGCATAATGTGTTTTTTAAATACAAAGAAGACAATGAGCAAAGGAACCGTAACCAGTGTTGAGGCGGCCATCTGCAAATTGAGAATCGAGTTGGGGCCGGTTGATTCAACCGCTCCCGCCAAGCCGACAATTAAGCCGTTACTAACCAATAAATGATGACGATTGGCCGCATTCGTAACAAACGAAGGCCAAATATAAGCGTTCCAAGTCCCTATCATACTTAAGATAATAATCGTTGTTAATGTCGCTTTCGCCATCGGAATCATCACGCGTAATAAATATTTAAAATCCGTCGTTCCATCAACTTTGGCTGCCAAATATAATTCATTAGGGATTTGTTTGAAGGTTTGCCTTAAGAAGAAGGTATAGAAGACACTGGTAATAAAGGGCAAAATAAGCGCTAAGTAATTATGAAAATGATTATCCGTGCGCACCCAGCCCCATTGGGAAATGGTCATATAGTTGGTAATCACAAAGACTTCCCCCGGAATCATCATCGTGGCTAACATGATTGTGAAAAGCACATCACGCCCTTTAAAGTTTAACCTAGAAAAAGCAAAGGCCGCTAAAACGACGGTGAAAACCATGCCAATGGTGGTAAAAAGACCTACCACAATGGTGTTTAAAAACATCCAGCCAAAGGGCATCGGTCGGAATGTCCATTCTCCGCCCACCCCGCTGGTATTAGGAATCCCGACAATCAATTTCGCATAATTCTCCCAAGCCCAATCCCAAGGCCAAGCAATCTTCCGCGTTTCTATATTGTGGGGTAAAAGGGTTAATTCCGGCGAAATAATTTCCCATGTTTCTTTAACCGAACTAATGAGCATCCAGTAAAAAGGAATAACGATGAATAAGGCCATTAAAATTAAGAATCCGTACTGGAAGATATTGCCAATGGCCCGCTTTATTTTAAAGGTCCGCAAGGCTTCTTTATCAAGATATAATTCTCTTTCCATTGCCTACCTCCTAATAATGAACCCGTTTTTTGCTCACGCGGAACTGAACAAAGGTGATGAGTAAAATGATGGCAAATAAAATAAGTGAACCGGCTGAGCCAACACCGAAGGGCGTTCCGCTTTCCCACATCTTATCGTAAATATAACCGACTAAGGTAATCATCATTTTTTCATTGCCGACCGGACCATAGTCCCCGGTTCCGAAAATAGCAATAACGGATGAATAAGCTTTAAAAGCGCCAATAAATGAAGTAATCGTAATATATAAAATCATGGGTGATAATAAGGGAACGGTGATTTTGGAAAAGACGCGCCACCGCGGAGTTGAGTCAATTTGCGCCGCCTGATAATATTGTTTGTCGATGCTTTGCATGCCCGACAAAAAGACAATGATTTTAAAGGCTAGACCGTTCCAAACAGTATAAACCATTAACACCAGCATCGCTCGCCACCAAGTGGCACCATGATTAATCCAAGAAAGACCGACTGTCCCAAACACTTTATTAATCAAGCCGTATTCAATATGGAAAACAGAGCCGAAAACTAAACCAAGGGCAATCGTGTTTGTAACATAGGGAAGGAAGAAAACGGTTTGGAAAAATCCTTGTAATTTCTTGGTTGCGTTTAAACCAACCGCAATCGCTAAACCGATAATGACGGTTAGAGGCACGGAAATGAACACCATCACACTGGTATTCTTAAGGGCTACCCAAAAATCTTTTTCATTAAACACTTGCACAAAGTTGGCAAAACCGATGCCATTATATGTGCCCCCACCAATTACTCGAGCATAGGCATGGCTAGCCATTCCGCCGAATGAATAATCTTCCAAGAAGGCCATAATCAAGGAATTAATAATCGGCCAGAAAGTAAACACTGACATAAGAAGAAGCATTGGCGCCAATGCCAGAGTTGCTTTCCAACCATCTTTCTTATATTCCAGCATTATTTATACCTCTCTCCTGTTTCTTTATTGAAGATAAAGAATTTCGTCGCATTCAATTTAATCTTTTGATTGACAGTTAGATTTTTAGCACTAGGAACAATCACCCGAATGGTGTTTTCCGCATTCTCCAATTGGCAAATAATCATCGTATCCCGGCCAATATGTTCAATCATCTCAATTTGAGCGGTGATTTTGCCGGTGGAAACAATTTTGAAATATTCCGGACGCAAACCAATCATGACTTCTTGGTCAGCTATCTCAAAACCTTTTTCCAAAACAGTGTTGTCAAGTAAGGTTAATTGACCACCAACAATTTTAGCCGGAATAATGTTAATGGGAGGATTTCCTAAAAACTTAGCAACAAACATATTCACCGGTTCATCATAAACGGCTTGCGGATGATTCATCTGCTGTTTAATACCATAGTTCATCACCACTATTTCATCCGAAATGCTCATCGCTTCTTCTTGGTCATGGGTAACAAAGATGGTTGTGATTCCCGTTTCTCGTTGAATTCGTTTAATTTCTTCACGCGTTTGTAAGCGAAGGCGGGCATCAAGGTTGGAGAGCGGTTCATCAAGTAACAGCACTCGCGGTCTTTTTACAAGCGCACGGGCAATCGCCACTCGCTGTTGTTGACCACCGCTTAATTGGCTGGGTTTACGATCCATTAAATCTCCAATATGAACCAGTTCCGCCATTTGTTGAGCCAGCTTTAAGGCTTCTTCTTTAGGAACTTTTAAATTTTCCAACGGAAACATAATGTTTTGGCGAACCGTAAAATGAGGATAGAGGGCATAGTTTTGAAAAACCAAGCCAATGCCTCTTTTTTCCGGCGGCATGTTGGTAACATCATCATCCCCAAAGAAAATGGATCCCGCTGTCGGTTTATGCAGTCCGGCAATCATATAAAGCGTCGTTGACTTACCACAACCCGAAGGTCCTAATAAGCCAATTAATTTTCCGGCCGGAATAAGGATTGAAAAGTCATCAACCGCAACGGTTTTTTTACCGCTTTTTTCAAAAAATACTTTTGTAAGATTCTGTAAGCGTACATCTACACTTTGATGGATGATTTTATCGCCTACATCCGTAACATTCGTGCTTACTTTTTCCATTTCCAACTCCTTTAAATATCTATTTACTTGTCTATTTTATCATGAAGGCCAAATAAAGTAAAAGGTTATTTGAAAAAACGCCCTTGTTGGGTGTTTTTTGTGCTTTTTTATTGTCTCTTTTTCGAAATCAAATTTTTGATTTATCAAATATTTCCTTTAAAAACAAAAAGAACCGCCAAGCAGTTTTCTGCCAAGCAGTTCTCCATTATTTTCCAAATAAAAACCAAGCGCCAACAACGATTCCAAATAAAATAAGAACAAATAAGAAAAATCTCGGCGTTCTCCTAAGCCATGCAAACAATCCAACGAGGATGAGGATCCCCGTAAATAATAATATCAAAGCAAGGGCGGTATCACCGGTATTTGATAAGAATTCAGTAATTTTCGTAACAATCGGATCTAAAATCGGGCCAACTTTGGCATCACCTTTTTCAAATAATTCCTTTACAAAGTCCATTTTTTTCTCCTCTTAAGTAGATTTAGTTAATTATACTACATTTCTTTCCGACCTTCAAGTGCTTTTATTAAAGTAATTTCATCAGCATATTCAACATCACCACCGGCAGGAAGGCCATAGCCGATGCGCGAAACCAAAACATTGCTTGGTGCTAACAGTTTTTTTAAGTATAAAGCCGTCATTTCGCCTTCAATATTGGCATTGGTAGCAATAATAACTTCGTCAATTTTTTCTTCTTCAATCCGCTTTAACAAGTTCGATACATTAATATTCTCGGGCGCAATCCCTTTTAAAGGGGAAATAAGCCCATTAAGGACATGGTACTTCCCGCGGTGTTGCTTCGTTTTTTCAAACGACAATACTTCTTTACTAGTTTCAACAACTAAAATTTGATTTAGACGATTTTTATCTAAACAAATATCACACCAGGCTTGTTCGGTTAAGGATCCACAATTCTCACAATAACGAATTTGTTTTTTTACTTGTAATAGGTGTTGGGAAAACTTGATAACATCGTCTTCCTTTAATTTCATAAAAGTAAACAAGGCTAAGCGTTCCGCGGTTTTGGGTCCAATTCCGGGATACAATTGAAAGCTTTCAATTAATTTTTGTAAAGCTTGGGGATATTTCATGTTAGAAAAACCCGCCAAAGCCACCAAGCATTTCGTTATATACACCCATTTTTTCTTTCGTTACTTTTTCGATTTCTTTATAGGCTTGATTACAAGCGGCGACAACCATATCGCTTAACATTTCTAAATCTTCCGGGGCTTCAACTTCAAAGTCTTCCTCAATGCTCACTTTCACAAGTTCTTTCGTCCCTTTGACTTCTACATTAACAACACCGCCCGCCGAAGCATAGAACGATGTTTGTTCAATTTGTTTTTGCGTGGTCATCATTTCGTCTTGTAACTTTTTGACTTTTTTTAATAACGCTTGTTGATTCATAATATCTCCTTATTCTACTTTTACAAAATCATCGCCAAACAGCGATTTTACTTGGTCAATTTGTTTGTCGATTGCTCGAACTTCATTGTCTTCGTCTTCAAATATTAAACTAGGATCATCAATCTCGGATAAAACGGGATAAGTCGTGCCGATATTATATTGATTGACATATTCACTGCGTTTTTCTTTCCAAAGATAATCGGGAATCGCTAAGTAATCATAGGCATCACCCAAGTAATTATAGAGCATCCGTAAGGCTTCTTTTTTAAATTTCGGTTTCATCACCTGATTGCAAAGCATGGCATTCGGATACACAATGACGAGGGCTTTATCGCCGACAGCAGCCACTGAGCCTTCTTGTAATAACTCGGCAATTAAACGGTAATCGGCATTGGTGGTTTTATCCAGTGAATCCCATAATTTCATGATGCGCGGTTTGTCATGGCGAGCTGCTTCACTACGAGTTTCATGTAAAATCTTCTCCATCATTTTCGCAATCGTCAAGCGCGGTTTTTGTTCTTCCTGAACCACCGGTTTAGTAATCGGTTCCGGTTTTTCCATATGGGTAAGTTTGACATTATCCTCTAAATCCTTGACACTCATATGCTCAAGTTCCGGTTTCTCGGGATTGATTTTCCGAACCAATTGCGAATGAGGTCGATCAATGATTTCTTGATTTTCAAGAATTGTTGTTTGCACCGTCTTTGGTTTAGCTTCTTGGAAATCCGCAACTTTTAGTTCACCCAACACCAAATTCTCAGCTGTTTTCGTTAATGGCTCTTTTTCAGTTTCAACGGTTTCTAAAATTGCTTCTTCCACTTGTTTTTCTGTCGTTTCTTTTTCTTCCGCTTCCGTTGTAGCCGGCGCCTTCACTTCTTCCTTTTGGAGCTCCGCAAAATCAATTTGGATTTTGGTCGGTTTTTCCAAAGCCTCAAGCGTCGTTACTTCATCACCAAACAAAACAATTTGCCCTTCATTGGTCTTCTTTTTGGTTTTTTTCGGCACCGGAGCCAGCACATTGCTCATCAGTTTATAGACTTTATTTTCCAAAACATTAATTTTTGTTTGCCATTCTTCCGTCAGTGAGGATGGTGGTAAGTTTGGGGGCAGGTTGTGGTTAATGCTTTCCAACTTGGTGATTTTTTGTTTGATGCCTTGCAATTCCTCTTGAAGAATCTCTCGTAGTTCATCTTGATCAACGTTCTTCGCTGGGCTGGTGGCTAAAGATTGATTCATGGCAGCTTGTTGCTTCGTTGTTACTTCGTTTAAAGCGCGGATTTGCTCTTGAATTTGATTTAATTGACGATTAATTTCCTCCATTCCTTGGGAAGAATCACTCGGTAAAGACGCTTTTTCTAAATTTCCTAAGCGGTCACTTAGTTTATGGAGTTCTAATTTGCTGAGTTCCTGAACAACCCGATTAAGGCGATATTCGATATCGTTGACTTTGTCATTACTAACCATGGCTTCGTCTTGGCTGGTGGGAGTCGCTTGCTTTAATGAACTAATCTCCTCTTCCAAAACTTTAAAACGTTTCATGAAATCTAAATCCTGCTCCCCAACATTAATCATTTTAATGATGGCAACTTCAAGATAAATATGGGGGGTGATGCTCGTTTTAATTTTAGCCTGAACATCACTGATGGTATCGACATAATAAAAGATTTTGGCTTCGTTAATCTTTTCCGCTAATGCTCTAAAAGCCGGTTTTTCATAAATGTATTTGGAGCTTGTGGAAGTATCGACATTTTTAAATAATAATAAATCACGATAAAACTGTAAAATCCCGCTCACAATCTTGGAAATTTCCTTCCCTGCCGCTAACAAATCGTTAATGGTCGCTAGGGCTTGGTTAATGTTGCCGGCTTCCAAATATTCCGCTAATTCAATGGTTTTATCATAATTCAAATTCCCCGTAACGGAATTGACATCATCAATGGTAATTTCATCGTCCGCAAACGATGCCGCTTGATCAAGATAACTGAAAGCATCACGCATACCGCCTTCAGCGCTCTCTGCAATCGCAATCAAAGCTTCATCGGAAATTTTCATGTTTTCCGTTTTCGCAACTTTTCCTAATTGTTCTTTAATAACTTTAACGGATAAAGATTTAAAATCATAACGCTGACAGCGTGATAAAATCGTCGGAATAACTTTATAAGGTTCCGTGGTTGCTAAAATGAAGATGACATGTTTGGGGGGTTCTTCCAAAGTTTTTAAGAGCGCATTAAAAGCCCCTTGACTGAGCATATGAACTTCATCAATGATATAAATTTTATATTTGGAACCGCCCGGCAAAAATTTGACTTTTTCGCGGATATCACGAATTTCGTCAACGCCGTTATTGCTGGCCGCATCAATTTCAATCACATCGGGATTAATACCTTCCGTAATTTCTTGGCATGATGTACATTCCCCGCAGGGTTCACTGGTCGGGGATTGATCACAATTAAGGGCTTTCGCAAAAATCCGGGCAACCGTGGTTTTACCGGTTCCTCGAGGACCGCTGAATAAATAGGCATGGGTAAACTTACCCGTGGCTAAAGCATTTTGCAGGGTTCTAACAATGGCGTCCTGACCGATGACCTCGGAAAATTTTTGGGGACGATATGTACGATAGAGGGCTTTATATGCCATTTTCATCAGCTCCTTTGAAATAATTATATCATATTTATAAGCGATATTTAAAGGGTTTTTTGTTTTTGATTAAACACTGTGGTTTTGCTCCGATTAAATCTTCACGGCGGCAAAGTCGTAAAGCCTCCGCAACCAATTGGTAGTTGTTCGGATGGCGATATTGGATGAGGGCGCGCTGCATGGCTTTGCGGTGCGGGTTCTTCTCAACATAGACCGCTTCCATTGTTCGCGGGTCCAATTCCGTATAATACATACATGTCGCTAAGGTTCCGGGAGTCGGATAAAAGTCTTGGACTTGTTCCACCCGCAGATGACGCTTATGCAAATATTCAGCCAACTCAATAGCATCTTCCAAAGTACTGCCCGGATGACTGCTCATTAAATAAGGAACCAAAAATTGCTTTTTATGATACTTTTCATTTAACTTTTCATATTTACGGACAAATTGATGGTAAAGTTCAATATGGGGTTTTTGCATATAATCCAAAACCCGATTGCTCACATGTTCGGGAGCAACTTTTAATTGTCCAGAAATATGATGCTCAACTAATTCATTAAAGAAGGTTTCATCTTGATCATACATTAAATAATCATAGCGGATTCCGCTTCTAATAAACACTTTCTTAACTTTAGGAAGACCGCGTAAACTCCGTAAAACAGCAAGATAATCTTGATGGCTGACAATTAGATTCTTACATTTACTGGGCGATAAACATTTTTTATCAACACAAGCACCCTGCTCTTCTTGTTTCTTACAAGCTTTAATATAAAAATTAGCCGTCGGTCCGCCGACATCATGAATATATCCTTTAAACTCGGGGTCTTGGATTATTTGTTTAGCTTCCCAAACCAACGATTCCTTACTTCTGGATTGAATGATGCGCCCCTGATGGAAGCTAAGAGCACAGAAAGAACAACTGCCCATACAACCGCGGTTAGCAATTAAACTGAATTTGACCTCCTCAATAGCCGGGATGGGCTTTTGATAACCGGGATGATAATGACGTTCATAAGGAAGTTCATATACCCAATCAAAATATGCTCGGGAAATCGGTAAACTCGCTTGATTTTGAACAAGCATTACGTCGTTATAAGCCTCCACCAGCGGTTTAGAAGCAATGGCGTCCGTATTATTATATTGTATTTTAAAACTGGAAGCAAAGCTGACTTTGCTTTTTTTCACCGCAGCAAAACTCGGTAAGTGAATAGCATCGCTGGGAAGACGATTAAAATCGGTAGTCTTCCAAACGGTGCCGCGAACATAAATAATATCGGCAATGTTTAATCCGCTTTTTAAGGCATCAGCAATCTCCACAATCGTGGTTTCCCCCATGCCGTAAACCAACAAATCGGCTTGTGATTCAATAAGGATGGAAGGTAATAAGCGGTTTTGTAAATAATCATAATGAGCCAACCGTCTTAGTGATGCTTCTATTCCTCCTAAAATAATCGGCGAATCAGGGAATAATTGGCGAATGATTTGAGAATAAACTGTCGTGGCATAATCGGGCCGTAATCCGACTTTCCCCCCGGGACTATAGTAATCTTTAGAACGCCGACGTTTACTAACCGCATAGTGATTTACGATGGAATCAATATTCCCGCTCGTCACTAAAAACCCCAATCTTGGTCTTCCGAACTGTAAAAAGTCATCCTTGGTTCGCCAATTTGGTTGCGGCAAAACCGCCACCAAATAGCCCATGGCTTCTAAAACCCGAGCAATGATGGCCGCTCCAAACGATGGATGGTCAACATAGGCATCGCCGGTAACAAGCACAAAATCCACTTGTTCCCAGCCCCGCTTATTCATTTCTTCTTTATTAATCGGTAAGAACATAATATCACCATGTAAAATATTATATCAAATTATCCTAAATAATAAATCATTTTTATTGGTGTAGATTCTAATTATTTGTTGACTTCGTTCCTTTTTCTTGATATATATTTATTTATAGGGATAAATAAAGGGGAGAAAATAGTTAGATAATTCTAAAAATCCCCTTTATTTTAAAAAAGGAAAATCATGATTGTTAAAGAACTTATTATTAAAAATATTAAATCACAAAACTAAGAATATATCAAAAAGGCATTATAAACTTATATTTAAGTATAGTATATAATAATTAAACTATTATGAGTAAGTTTTGTTTTTTTCAAATAACTGCCTAATTTAGATTATATTAAAATATGTATGATGATGGCCATACAATAGAAATCATCCTTATTCTCATTATCATTAATTAAATTGCGGAGTAGGTATACATCGTAATAATATTATAAAATAAATGACTTATTAATTTAACTGACAACTTGACATTTATATAAAGTTTTTAAAAAATTGTTTCAAGTTAAATAGGGAAGTAAATATGAAAAAGAAATTAGTGCAACAACTAAAAGTTTTTATTATTTTATCTGTCGTGTTTTTATTGATAACACAATCAATAACTTTAATATCTCCAATAATAATGAGAGTTATTATTGATGATTTCATTCCAAATAAACAAATTGATAAGTTATCCTTAGCAATAATTATTTTTGTTATCATCCCTTTTTTATATGTAGGCATGAATATTGTTTTTAATTATTTCAGTATAAAATATGCGAGGAACAAAGGCAATGATATATCAATTCAAATACTTAAAAACATAGTTAATCAGAAAAAAGTTTTTTCGACAAATACAATTCAATTGAACTACTAACTTATTCAAGTAAGGAAGCTGTTTCATATATAAATTTTTGGATTGCGGAATTTCCTAAATTTTTAGTTTCCATATTAGTATCAATAATTCTTATCGTAATTATTTTTATTGCAAATCCTATAATTGGGCTTATCCAATTATTATATGTGCCTGTTTTATTTATTCCTGTTAAAGTGTATGGAAAAAAAGTCACCTCTTTAATAAAAACTGTAACAGAAAATAATGCTAAAATTTCTCAGGTAAGATCAGATATAATAAAAGGTATTGATTATGTAAAAACTATGAGATTAGAAAACAAAAAAATATACGAAGTTGAAAAAATGAATAAAAATATAGTAAATATATGGGGGAAAGTTACAGTATTAGATTCTTTAACTGGTATATGGAGTAGTGGTTTTTCGTCTTTACTTTTTACAGGATTATCTTTTGGTATTGGAGCTTTTATGATTATTTCTGATAGTTTGCATTACACAATGACAATAGGCTTATTAGTGTCAATATTAGGCTTTACTTCAAAATTTTATGGTAATATAAACTCTATAATGTCAACCAATTTAAACTTAAAAAAGAAAAAGGTAGATTGTAAATAGAAAGTAGAAAAAAATTTTATGATAAACATATTTGTAATTTAGATAGTTCTAAATTATAAAGGCTGTCAGAGTTTTTAT
>Ga0208694_1001226_pt1 | contig 32913 bp, 26 predicted proteins | sample AD_UKC078_MetaG_FD_184442 | JGI IMG/M metagenome (GOLD analysis project Ga0208694, IMG submission 184442) | Active sludge microbial communities of municipal wastewater-treating anaerobic digesters from USA - AD_UKC078_MetaG (SPAdes) (version 2) | ecosystem: Engineered > Bioreactor > Anaerobic >...
CTGGTCCACGGCCGCTCCGGCTTTGACCATGATCATCACGCGGCGCGGCTTCTTGAGGCTGTCCGCCAGTTCTTGCATCGAGCGGCAGCCGATCAGGCGCTTGCCCGCGCCGCGGCCGTTGATGAAGGCGTCAACCTTCGCGACCGTGCGGTTGTAGCAGGCTACCGTGTAGCCTTTGCTCTCCATGTTGAGAATGAGGTTTTCGCCCATCACCGCGAGGCCGATGAGCCCGATGTCCGCTTTGGTTACTTTCTTTGCCATGATTGTTTTCCTTTTTTTCGAGGGATTCGAATAAATCGATTGAATCGAATAAATCGAGGTTCGAATCCACCGAATCTTTCGATTCCCTCGATTCCTTCGCTAAAAACCGTCACACGCCGCTGTAGGCCGCAAAACCGCCGTCTACCGGCACCACCACGCCGGTCACGAAGCCTGCCGCCGGGTCTGAGACCAGCCACAGCAGCGCACCGATCAGGTCGGACGGATCGCCGAAACGCTCCATCGGCGTGTGCGCCAGGATTTTCTCGGAACGCGGGGTCATGCTGCCGTCTGGGTTGGTCAGCAGCGAACGGTTCTGGTCGGTCAGGAAGAAGCCCGGTGCGATTGCATTGACGCGAATACCCGCCTTGGCCATGTGTACCGCCATCCACTGCGTGAAGTTGCTGACCGCCGCCTTGGCCGCACTGTAGGCCGGAATCTTGGTGAGCGGGCGGAAGGCATTCATCGAAGAGACGTTGATGATCACGCCAGAACGTTCCTGCGCCATCTTCTTGGTGAAGGCCTGGGTCGGCAGCAGCGTGCCGAGGAAGTTGAGGTTGAAGACAAACTCGACGCCTTTGGGATCAAGATCGTAGAAGGTCACGAAATCGCGGTTCTCCTTCAGCAGGTCGTCGGGGTTCAGGTATTCCATCGCCGTGGTGCCCTTGGGATGGTTGCCGCCCGCGCCGTTGATCAGGATCGAAACCGGGCCAAGGCTCTTTTCGATCTCAGCGTTGGCCGCTTCGAGGCTCTCCTTCTCCAGTGCATTGCAAGCCACGGCTATCGCCTTGCCGCCTGCCGCCGTGATCTCGTCGGCTACGCGCTGCGCGGCCTCAAGCTTAAGGTCCGCCACAGCCACCGCCGCGCCGCACTCGGCCAGTGCCTTGGCCATCGCGCTGCACAGCACACCGCCGCCGCCGGTCACCACCGCCACCTTGTTTTTCAAATCAACCTTGAATGGAACTGACATATTTCTCCTCCTTATTTCACACTTGAAACCTTTCCCGCACGGACCAAAGCCCGATCGCGGGGTTGCTGATGTAAAAAATCTCCTCGCCGTCAGGCATCACGTTGATGCCGTCTTTCAAAGTCTCTGGATTATAGCGCGCCATCGCCTCTTGGATGTCGGCATACTGGAAGCCGACGCCCTCGATCTCCGCGCGCGTCAGGTACCCCGGCGCGTAGGTGATGGTGAAGCGGCCTTCGGAAGAGCCGTGAATCAGGTGCGCTGCCGCGCCCAGATTCTCCTGCAGGTCGGTATTGGCCTCGACCGCCTCCAGCGTCTGCGGCGTGCCGAAGTAACCGTACTTGCGGATCAGCGCGTCGATCTGGGCATCCTCGCCGAACTCTTTCACGCCCGGTGCGAGGATCAGCAGTTCACCGCCGTCGGCCATCGCCATGCGTGTGCGGTAGATCGCCTTGTTGCCCAGCCAGGTGCTCTTGAATTCTGCGGGGTCAAGGTAGACCACGCATTTTTTGAAGGGCTCCGACATCATCTCGAAGTTGACCTCGAGCGCGAGCGCCGCGGCGCGGTTGAAAACCTCGATATCGTCGCCGACATAGAGTCCGCGCACTGCCATGCCGCCGTCGTCGGCGCGTCCCACGACCGTTTGCAGGTACACGATCTGCGGCATCAGGTGGCCGAAGTGGTCGGAGCCGTAATTGAAGAGTCGGCGCACCGGGGTATCGGCGCGCCCCATCATGCGTTCCATGCCGTAAACCGCGCCCACGAAGTGGCTGCGGTTGATCGCCACGGAGCCGCCGGTGCCGACGAAAAGGTTTTTGTTGTAGTTGGCCATGCCGACCACCTCGTGCGGCACCACCTGGCCGATTGAGAGGATCAGGTCGAAGCCCCCTTCGACCAGCAGCCGGTTGACCTGCACCGGCCACTCGAAGTTCAGACGGCCTTCGGTGAGTTCGCTCACGTACTCCGGCGGCACGGTGCCCAGCGTCACCACGTCGTTGCGCCAGTCGTGGGGTCTGAACAGATGGAGCGGCATGTCGCCGAACATCTCGCGGATCTGCGCTTCGGTCATCGGCGAATGGGTCCCCAAGGCCGGCATCACGGCGGCCAGCCGGTCGCCGTAATACTCCCACACGTACTGGGTCAGCAGGCCGGCCTGCGAGTGGAACCGGGTGAAGTCCGGCGGCAGCACCAACACCTTTTGGCGCGGACCCAGGCGGTCAAGGGCCTCAACGAGTCCTTGTTTCAGTCGCGTGCGGTCGAGCGCGCCGGATTTCGAGCCGCATTCAAAGTATAGCATGGGGCAAACCTTCCATTGAAAACAGCCGCTCCAGTGTTGCATAATACCGGTGACGAATCAAGCGTGCGCGGTCGGAACGCGGACGGAAAAGGGCGGAAGCGGGTATGGGACACGACAGTCGGATCAGGCGGTTGGCCACGGCGGCAGGTTGGGTGCTGTCCATGTTTGCAGCGGTCGGGGGGGAGCCTTACGGGCCGTGTCGCACACGGGTGGCGGCTCCGGCCGGGGCGATCACCTCCCGGGACGGTTCGATCGTGGTGCGCGCTCCGGTTGCGATGGGGTCCTACCGCGCCCCGGTATTGGTGTTTGTGGACCGGACGCGCGACGAGCTGGCGCGGGCCACACGGCTCAAGTTGGTGACCCCCTCGTGTCCGTTGGAAATCGTGATCGGCAACCGCCGTGACGGCGACACGCGGGTGTTGGGGTCGCGCGTGCGGGAGCCCGGGGGCGGTGTGTTCGAGCGGATCGAGCTGCCCGATCCCGAGGCGGCGGATCTGGGACGATTCCGCCGCGCGATCTCGCTGGCGCTGTTGAGGGCATGGATGGTGGAGGCGGGCGGACGCGAAGGCGTGATGCGCGACGTGCCGCTCTGGCTGGTCGACGGCGTGGTGCGCCACACCGGCCGGGAGACGCGGCAGCAGGACATTGACCGCACGCTGCTGTTGTGGTCGCGGGCCTGCCTGCCTCCGGCGGCGGCGCTGTTTGCGATGGAGAGTGTCGCCGCATCGCGCGAACCGGCTGTGGCGGCGGTGCTGGCGAGTTGGCTGCTCGAGCGGCGTCCGGATGGCCTGCCCTTTGAGAAGTTGTTGTGCGCGGCGGCAGAGGGACAGGAGTGGAGGCCTGATGCGGTGGCGCGGATTCTGACCGGAACAGAGGACCCTCTTGCTTTCGACGCCGCGTTGGACCTCTGGTTCACGGCCTTGGGGCGCACGGTAGTCAAGCCCGGGCTTACGAGTTCAGGCATTGTTCGGCGGTTCCGGTCGCGCTTATTGCTCTACCCCGCGTTTTATGGTACAACTTGGGGTTATGAACGGCCTTACCTGACTTTTCGTGAGGCGGCGATGCGTTCCGCTGAGCCGGAGGTTCAGCGCCGCGCCGCAGTTCAGGCCCGTCTGATTGAGATGGCTGCCGTTGGTCGGGATGGTATGCTTCTTGCTGTTTCGGAGGCGTATGCCTCTTTTCTTCAAGGAGTGTGTTCTGGTGAGGCGCAGGGCGAACTCTTGAGGCGATTGATGGAGGCGGAGGGGATGCGCAGAGAGTTGGAACTCCGGACCGCGCGCGGAATGGTTTTGCAGCGCGCGGACGCCGGACGGGCTACGGGAGCAGGGCCGCGGAGAGTGCGCGAATAAAGGTGTTGCGGCACATGAAAAAAGAGACGGCAAGCCAGAAGACGATTGTGGGCAAGATACATCCTGACGTTTTAGCGTTCACGGTCGGGAAGGATCCGGTGCTGGATCTCGATCTGGCGGTATGGGACTGTTTGGGCACGGCGGCGCACGTCACCATGCTTTCCCGGATGCGCGTTCGTCCCGCCGTGTTGGGGACAGCGGAACGTAATCGGGTGATAGCGGCTCTGGCGGAAGTGATCCGCGAAATCCGGGACGGCGAGTTCCGTATCACGCAGGCGGATCAGGATGTTCATCTGGCTGTCGAGCGCCGTCTCACTGAGCGTTTAGGCGAATTGGGGCGCAAGATCCACACGGGGCGGAGCCGCAACGATCAAGTGGCGGTGGATATCCGGCTGCATGTGCGCGACCAGTTGTTGGGGCTGACGGAAGAGGTTGCGGAAGTGGCGGGGGAGTTGATCCGTTTCGGTTGCCGTCATGCGAAGGTCCCGATGGTGGGGCGGACCCACATGCAGCCTGCGATGCCCAGTTCGGTGGGGCTCTGGGCCACGGCTTATGCCGAGACCCTGTTGGATGATCTGCTGATGGTCGAGGCCGCCTACACGTACAATGACCGCTGTCCGCTGGGCTCGGCCGCAGGGTATGGGGTGCCGTTGCCGGTGGATCGCGAACTCACCGCGCGGTTGCTGGGCTTTTCGGCGCCGCACCACAATGTCTTTCACGCCAGCAACGCGCGCGGCAAGAACGAGGCGGTTTTGCTGGCGGCATGCGGCCAGTTGATGCTTTCGCTCTCCCGGATGGCGGAGGATCTGATCCTCTTCTCCATGCCGGAGTTCGGTTATTTCACGTTGCCGCCGGAACTCTGCACGGGCAGCAGCATCATGCCGCAGAAGAACAATCCGGATGTGCTGGAACTGATCCGCGCCAAGGCGGCGGTGGTGCTCGGATACGGCAGTGCGGCGAACATGATTCTGAAGGCGTTGCCGGGCGGCTACAACCGTGATTTGCAGGAGACCAAGGCGTTGTACATGGAGGGGTTGACGGTCACACGCGCCGCGTTGCGCATCATGCGGCTGATGGTGGGTACGCTGACGGTTCGTCCCGAGCGGTTGCGCGCGGGGTTCACGCCAGACGTGTTCGCGACCGACCGCGCGTTGGAACTGGTGGCGGGCGGCATGCCGTTCCGCGACGCGTATCAGCATGTCCGGTCCCATCTGGAAACGTTGCAGGAAGCGGATCCGGACCGGGCGTTGGCGGCGAAGACGCATCTGGGAGCCACGGCGGGACTGGATTTTGGCGGATACCGTGCGCGTGTGCGCGATGTGCGGCGTTGGGTGCGTGTGCGGCGCACGCGGCTACGGGCGATCTTCAGTGCCCTGTTGGGCGGCGCGGCGGACGCGCTCGGATGATGTGCCGGAATCGGAAGATCCGGTGTGGGATGAAACAGGAGAAGGGATGGGTAGGATGGTGAACAGAAAAACGGTCACGGGGGTTTTGGCCTTCACGGGGTCGCTGGCGTGCGCGTGGGCGCAAGAGGCGGCGGAAAGCGCGGCGGCTGTTCCGGCCCTGATCAACGGATACGGGATGTCGCTGAAACAGGCGTGGGAATATGGCGGATGGGTCATGTGGGTGCTGGCCGCGATTTCGGTCTTCGCGCTGGCCATGGTGTTCTACTTCATGACCGTGTTGCGTTCCGGGGCGATCACGCCGCGCGAACTGCTCATCGATCTGGTGGCGCGGGTGCGCGCCAACGATCTGACGGAGGTGCGCCGTTTATGCGATCGTCATCCCTGTCCGCTCGCGTCGGTGGTGTTGGCGGTTCTGGACTGTCTGCGCAATGTGCCGCAGTGCGATGTTGCGCTGCTCCGGAGCACGGCCGAGGCCGAGGGTGCGCGTCAGGCTGACGCGATTCAGGGGCAGACGGAATTCCTGTTGGATGTGGCCACGATCGCGCCGTTGCTCGGCCTGCTCGGAACGGTGCTCGGTATGCTCACGGCTTTCGGCTCGGTCGCGAGCGACATCGCGAGCGCCAAGCCGGTAGTATTGGCGGCCGGCGTGTCGCAGGCGATCGTGACAACAGTCTTCGGGTTGATCGTCGCCATTCCTTGTATGGTGTTTTACGCTTGGTTCCGGCGGCGGGCGAGCCGCCAGATCGCCAACCTCGAGGCGGCGTCGTCCGAGGTGCTGACCGCCCTCATCGGCATGGGGATGAAAGCCCCGTTTACGGGACAGGATTGACAAGGCATGAACTTCCGAAAGAAAAGCAGGGGTGTGCTTCCAAGTTTTCAGATGACGTCCATGATGGACATCATTTTCCTGATGCTTTTTTTCTTCATCACGACGTCCGTCTTCTCGCAGTGGGAGTATGAGATCAACATCACGCTGCCGTCGGCGCAGAGCGGCAAAGTGCCGGACCGGTTGCCGGGTGAGATCATCATCAACATCACCCGTGACGGCCGCGTGTCGGTCAACCAGCAGGATCTGACGCTGGATGCGCTCCGCGCCCGGCTGGACCGTCTCGCGCGCTACTTCCCGGGCCAACCGGTGGTGCTGCGGGCGGATAAAGAGACCCGATACGAGGACCTGATCAAGGTGGTGGATACCTGCCGCAAGGCGGACATCTGGAACTTCTCGATGGCCACGAGCGAAGAGAAGCCTGCCGCCACGGAGACGCCATGAGGATATGCCGGGCACAGATTAGCGCCGGAATGCTGCTGCTCGCCGTGTGCGGCGTGCGTGCGGCGGACCCGGTGGAGATGCGGGACCGTCTGCAACTGGCGGACGGGCTCTTCCGGCGCAGCCTGTTTGATCTGGCCGCGCGCGAATACGTGTCCTTGGCCGAAACGCCGCAAGTGCCGGATCGCGACAATGTGCTGTTCCGTCTGGCCGAGTGTTACCGTCGCACAGGCCGCGCGGCAGAGGCGGCCGCGACCTACAAGCAACTCTCCGAAAGTTTTCCCGACAGTCCGAATGTCGCGCGCGCCGATCTGCAGCGGGCGCTGCTGCTGCTCAGGGCCGGGGGTGCGGAACTGAACGTTGCGGCCGCGCTGTTTGAAAAACTGACCGCGACGGGCATGCCGCCGGAAGTGCGGTCGGCCGCGCTGTACCATCTTGGTGAGACGCTTGAAAAGCTCGACAAACCTGCGGAGGCGCTGGCGCGCTATGAACAGTTAAGCCGGGAGTACGCGCAGACCGACTACGGCATGTATGCGGGATTGCGTATCGCGTGGCTGCTCGGTAAGACCGGCAAGCCCGAGGATCGGCGTCGTGCCATGGGCATCTATCTGGATTTGGCGCACAAGGCCCGAGATCCCAAAGTGGCGGAGGAGGCGCTGTTCTTCGCGGCCCAGACCGCGCTGTTGGACCAGCGGCACGAGGAGAGCGCCAACCTGTTCAAGACGTTGAAGACGAAGTATCCCGCTTCGCCGCGCATACGCGAGAGCGCGCTGTCCGCCGGCTGGGCGAATTATTACACGGGGCGTTATGCCGAAGCCTTTGAGAGTCTCGATCTGATCATCGGCGACGCCGGACATCCGGCGCGCGAAGAGGTGCTCTACCTCCGGGCGAATTGCCTGCGCCAACTCGAACGGCGTGCCGAGGCCGTGAAGGTCTATTCGCAACAACTCGAAGCCTTCCCAACAGGGCGGCTGGCCGGACAGGCCGGGTATGAGAAGCTGACGACGCTGTATCATGACGGCGCGTATGAGGCGGTGTTGAAGATGACCTCGGAGAACACACGGCCGGTCGACTTGCACGCCGACCACGTCTATTGGATGAACGCCGAGGCGGCGTTAGCGTTGCAGCGGTATGATGCGGCCGTGCAGTACTGCCGCCTGCTGGTGGACAAGTGCCCGCAAAGCCCGCTTGTCAAAGATGCCCTCTACCGGCTGGGGTGGCTACTGCAGAAACAGGAGGCATGGGAGTCGGCTTCGTCCTGGTACTTGCAGGTCGTCCAGCGTTTCCCGGATGATCCGCTGGCCTCCCGAGCCCTGTATGCCTCCGGTGTCTGCCTGTCTCGTCTCGGACAGAGCGATGCGGCGTTGCGGGACTGGACCGCGCTGCTGACCCGGTATCCCGAGTGCGCCGAGGTCGCGGAGACGCTCTATCAGAAGGCGATGGAGGAGTTGCGCGCGAAAAACGTGCGCGCCGCGGCCGCCACACTGGATGAGCGCATGCGCCGTTTTCCGAATGACGCCCGCAAGGCCGAGGTTCTGTTCTGGCGCGCCTCCGCCTACCGGCAGGTCGGCGAAGACGCCGAGGCGGAGAAGCTGTTCCGTGCCTGTCTCGCGGCGTCTCCGACCAAGGACTTTGAGCGGGAGTCGATGCTGGAACTGGGCATGCTGCTCCAGAAGACCGGGCGTAAACCCGAGGCCGCCTCCTTTTTCCAGAAACTGCTGGACGCGCCGATCGCCGAAAAACTCGGTGCCGAGCGGCTGGCGTGGCTTGCCGAGTTCCAACTGGAGCAGAAACAGCCGGCTGCGGCGATTCAGGCCGCGACCCGACTGGTCGAGTTGAAGGTGGATAAGGGGTGGACGCAGACCGGGTGGACCCTGCTGGGCCGCGTGCACCGCGCCAAGGGCGAGCGCGATCCGGCTCTTCACGCCTTTACCGAGGCGCTGGCCACGGGCGCTTCTACCGCATACGGCGCGGAGTCCGCTCTCCGGCTTGGCGAGTTGTTGAGCGAAGCGGGGCGGTTCGACGACGCGGAGAAACATCTGACCGACGCGGCGTCGCGCGCGGCCACGCCCGACCTGTTAGGGCTGCGGGCGCATGCCTATGCCGGATTGGCGCGCAACGCCGAGCGCAAGGGAGATTCAGAGGCCGCGTTGCGCTATCATATCAGTGTCGGGATTTTGTTCGATGATCCCACACTCGTGCCACAGTCGTTGCATCAGGCGGCGGTCTTGCTGGATAAGTCCGGGCGGGCCCGGGAGGCTGCGGCGTTGCGTGAGGAGTTGCGCACCCGCTATCCCGCCTCGCCGTTGGCGAATCCGGTTCCGTCGACCGCGGCCGCAGGCGAGAGGAAGGCAGGCTCATGACACCATACGGATTCAGACCGCATCCGCAATCCCATGACCGTCATCTGCTGCTGGCCTGTGTCGCGGTCCTGTTGTCCGCGGTGATCCATGTGGTCTTGATGGTCTATTTCTCCGATTGGACGATTTCCGGCATCTCCAGTTTGCGCGAACGGGGCCGCGAATGGTTCACGGGCGACCGCGTGCCGCCCATGCGTGTCGAAACCATGCGCGCGGACCCCATGTATATCGGTCGGAAGAAGCCGGGTGAGCGCGATACGCCCAGCCGCGGCCCGATCGAGGTTTCCGAGCAGGTGGAGGCGCTCAGTCAGTCGGCCGCGCCCGTTCTCACCGCGCCCCCGCCGATTCCGCGGGAAGCGCTTCAACCGGGTGTGCCCGCGCTCAAGGAGGCGGCCTCGCCCCAGATCGACACCACCCCCTGGATGCCCCGTCAGGAGATCGCCCAGATTTATGACCGGACCGTGGTGGATGAGGTCGCGACTCTGCCGCGCCGCGAGATCCCCATGATTGAACGGGTTCCCGACGCGCCGGACATCGTGCCGTCGATCGACCTCGTGGGACGCCGTTTTGGCAACGACCCTGAGCCGCCCAAGCCATTCGAGGCGGCGGAGGTGTTTGATACCGAAATCAGCGCGGGTACCTTCAAGGTTCCCGCGCCGGAGGCGCCGGCCACGCCCGCGCCGGTCTCCACCGCAGCCACGGAGTCCCGGTTTGCGATGCAGCCCGGCGAAAAAGCAGGGAAAAGCCCGACCACCGGCTCGGCAGCGGACACCGGCTCGGCAACGGCTGGACCGGACGGGGCGAGCACCTCGGAGCAGCAGAAACGGATCGAACGTGAACTGGCCGCCGTATCGCAACAGATCGCCGCTACTGAAGTCAGCGAGGAAGAGCGCAAGGCGCGTGAGGCCCAGGCCCAGATCGCGGCGTTGCAGGAGCTGGCCGACTATCAGCCGATCGACGATCTGTTGGCTGTGGGCTTGGAAACCTACCGGGACCCGGCGGATCCCGGACGCATCTATTTCCGGATCGGAATCGAGCCGCGCCGCGACCGCACGGTGCCCACGCTCGACAAGGATATCGTCTGGGTTCAGGATGTCTCAGCCTCGATGTCCGAGGAGCGCATGGTCTTCTGCCGCCGCGCGATGACGGCCGCGCTGGAAACGATGAACCCCGGAGACCGCTTTAACGTGGTCGCGTTCCGGGACACCACCGAAATGTGTTTTCCGGACTGGGTTCCGGTGACCCAGGCCCACCTCAAGAAAGCCTCAACTTTTGTCGCGGCCATGCGCGCGTTCGGCCAGACGGACGTGTTCGGTTCGTTGCGCACACTCATGAAACTGCCGCGTGATCCGAAACGCCCGATGATCGCCTTCATTGTGACGGACGGCAAGCCGACCTTTGGCATGACCGAGAGCGCCAAGATCATTGGCGAGTTCTCGAAGCTGAATCAGGGGGTGGTCTCCGTCAACATGTACGGGACACAGAGCAAAGCCAATGTCTATCTGCTCGATATGTTGACGTACGGGAATCGGGGCGGGTCGGTTGTGCTCACCGGTAATCGGTGGGATATTCCGGACTCGATGGCCGGAGCGTACACTGGGCTGCGTTATCCGGTGATGAGCGATATCCAGGTGACGTTCGACAGTGTGTCGCAGAGCGAGGTCTACCCGAAACGCACGACGCCTCTCTACAAGGATCGTCAGATCCAGTTGCACGGGGTCTGTCCCGACACCACGGAGGAACTGGTGTTTCAGATCCGCGGCCTGGCTGCTGACAAGGGGTACGATTCGATTTTCCGGCTCAGCCTGTCGCGACACGCCAAACTCGGCACGGCGGCGGTAAGGCAGCGTTGGGCGTATCAGAAGTTGTACCATCTGGTCAGCGTCTATGCGGCCGAACCGCGGCAGCAGGTGCTGGCCGAAATGCTCAAAGTGAACCAGCAGTACGGTATCCCGATTCCGTATGAGTCCGAGATGAAATGACCCGGCTCACAGGGTGCGCAGGAGTTCGCTTTCGGCGCGCAGCAGGATTTGATGCATCTCGTCGGCTCGGTCGGTGGCGCGCAGGTCGGAGAGGAGCAGGCTGCCGTGTGCGAGCATACATAACCGTGCCAGTGCATGCAGATGCAAGGCGTCATCCGTACAGCAGATCAGGAAAAACAAATCCGTCTCGCCGCCGTCCTGCGCGCCGAAAAAAATGTTCTGCTGCGTCTTGCCGAGCACGATAAACGAATCCGAAGCCCAGAAGGGGTCGTGATACCGCGCATGCAACAGGGCCGCGCCGCCCCCGATGGCGGTCGAACAGGCGGCCTCCCGCTCTTCGACCTCGCGTTGAAAGGCCGCGTCGTCATACAGCAGTCCGGTCGAGACCGCCAACGCGACCATGTCCCGCACGACTGCGGGCTTGGTCCGCGAGGGCAGGGCGGGGTCGATCCATTCGGGACGGAAGAGTCGCGCCACCAAGGCATCGTCTTTGCTATGGGGCGTGCGTTCCGCCGTTGTTTCGCGGTGATGCTGGGTCAGGGATTTTGTCGGCAGGCCGAGGATGCGCCGTTGCGCCCAATCGTCGAGTCGACGGTGCTCGAAGACCACTTCGTCGCCGTGTCTCAGAAACGGGATCTCTCCGCGCTGAACCAAATGGAACAGCTCGCGTTCCGGAATCCGGATGTGGCGCGCGGCTTGCTGCAAACTCAAAGTTCGATGAGGCATGGTGCGACAGTGTACCCCTTCGACGTTTCGTTTGTCAAAGCCGAAAGGGGAATCGGGAAGATGGCCTGCTTGTGTCAGAGGTTGAAATTCGACGTGTGTACGGGTACAATCCTGAGCTAACGGATCGGGTTGTGGGAAAAAAGGCCGCATGAAAAAAACAGGACTCAGTAATCAGCCACCGCGATACACGGCAGGGCAAGCGAATGCGGCGCGCACAGTGCGCCGCCTTGCGGGTTGCCTATGCCTGGCAGGTGCGCTCTCTGCGGCGGGTCTGGAGGTCTGGTCTCTGGATGACCTTCAGAAGGTGGGGTCCGGTATCGACGGGTGGGAGCCCGATGCTGTCTATACGTTGATGACGAATCTGGACGCCTCGGCCACGGCGGATTGGAACGGGGGCGCGGGGTTTGTGCCGATCGGCCGGGATGCGGAGTGGGGGTTCACCGGTGTGTTCAACGGCAACGGCCATAGGATCACCGGGTTGACCCTCAACCGTCCCGGCGAGAGTGATGTCGGCCTGTTCGGCCGGATTGGGACGGGCGGGGTGGTCAGCAATCTCTGTCTGACGGGGATCACGGTCGCGGGGCTGGTTGATGTCGGTGGTGTGGCCGGGTATCTGTCTGAGGGCCTGATCCGGGAGTGTTCGGTTTCTGGGGATGTGGTCGGTTTGGAAACCGTGGGCGGAGTGGCCGGCTTTGTGGATTTGGGCGGGATCGAGCGTTCGTCCGCGTCGGGAAGCGTTGTGGCCGACGTGGGGGCTGGCGGACTCGTCGGGTACCTGTATGAGGGGGGGACGATTGGAGAGAGTTATGCGATCGCACGGGTGAGCGGCACGGAAGACACGGGCGGTCTTGTGGGCAGCGGGAGCGGGTTCAACAGTGTTGTCTCCGGAGCCTATTGGGACACGCAGGCAAGCGGCCAATCCTCCTCATGGGGCGGGGGGACAGGCAAAACTTCGGCGGAGATGCGTCAGGCCGTGACCTTTTCCGGATGGGATTTCAGTCAGGTGTGGGGTATCGTGGAGAGTGTGAGCTACCCCTATCTGCGCGGGCTGGCGGTCAATGGGAACGAGTTTGTGTTGACGGTTGCGTCGCGCGGCCCGGGCAACGTATTCGTCACCCCGTTGCTCTCCTCTTACACGCCCGGGACGAATGTGACGGTGACCGCGCAGCCGGTGGCGGGCGTCAGCGAATTCGTCCGCTGGTCGGGCGGCGTGGCCCAGCCGACGAATCCGGTGACGCAGGTGACCATGGCCGGGCATGTCAGCCTGACCGCGATCTTCCGTTCGGCGCGGGGTATCGGATCGGTTCAGGAACTGCAGCGGATCGGCCGCGATCCGGACTATACGCTGAATGGCCGCTATTGGCTGACCGGGATGCTGTATGCCGGAGAGACGGCGGGATGGCCGGACGGGTTCGGTCCGATCGGCAGCATGACAACGCCGTTCACCGGCAGTTTCGACGGTCGGTCCAATGTGATCGCCCGGCTGAAGGTGGATCGTCCCGAGGAGGATTATGCGGGGTTGTTCGGCGTTCTCGGACCGGGTGCGGTGATTCGGAATCTCGGGTTGACCTATGCCGAGGTGTGCGGGAACGGGGGGCTTGGCGCGCTCGTGGGATACAATGCGGGCGGTACGGTGGAGCGGTGTTTCGCGGAGGCGCAGGTGAACGGCACGTACAACGGGGTCGGCGGCCTCATCGGCGAGAATCGCGAGGGTACGGTGAACCGCGCGTATGCCGTGGGGAGCGTGGCGGGCCAGTCGAATGTGGGCGGGCTGATCGGACTGCATGCCGACGGGGGCTCAGTCACCCAGACGTATGCGGCTTGCGTGGTCACGGGCACATCCAGTGGTGTGGGCGGGCTGATCGGCTGGGGGGATGGGATCACCGCAGGTTCGTTTTGGGATACCGAGGTCAGCGGACAGAGCGGTTCAGCCGGGGGCGTGCCGCAAACCACATCGGCCATGCGTCAGGCCGTGACCTATTCGGGCTGGGATTTCATCGGGGACTGGCAGATCGTGGAAGGGGAGGGGTATCCGCGGTTGCGGGGGTTCGCCCGGGCCTGCACGGTCACGTTCGACGCCTTGGGCGGGACGGTCGAGCCCGCCACGGCTGTGGTGGATCTTGGCGGGGTTTACGGGGATTTGCCCGTGCCGGAACGGACGGGTTACGTGTGGGAGGGATGGCGGTCCGGACCCGGCGGTGCCGGAACGCCAGTGACCGAAGATACGGTGATGCGTACGGTTACCAACCATACCGTGTACGCGCACTGGCGCGCGGATGCGCTGATCGTTGTTGGTGGCGCGTCCGATGCCGTGCCGATCGGGTTTACGAATGCCGTTCAAGTTTCCACCAACCACTGCGGTGACGGCGGAACTTCTGTCTGTCTGGGCGGGAAAGGGATCATTGCGGACGGCCAGATGGCGGGCATCGAGTGGTCGGTGACCGGTCCGGGCCTGCTCTCGTTCTGCTGGCGCACTTCGAGCGAGGCTGACTGGGATGTGTTGCGTTTCTACGAGGCCGGCACGGGGTCGATCCATCAAATCTCAGGCATCATGAACAACTGGGAGGAGATGTCGATTCTGGTGGAGGGCGGTCAAGAGACGCCGCACCTCTTCCGGTGGGAGTATGAAAAGGATCCGCAAGGTGATTATGTCGGGCAGGACTGCGGCTGGGTTGACGCCTTGCGATGGGTCCCGTTCCATCCGCTCACGGTGATCCACGGCAGCGGCGGGGGCGCGTACAGCAACGGCACGGTTGTGGCGATTCAGGCCGATTCGCCGCCCGCGTATCATGTGTTCGACCGGTGGACCGGTGACACCAACAGTGTGGCGGACGTGCTGGCAGCATCGACGACCGTGACAATGAGCGGAACGGGGATGGTTTTGGCCGCGTCGTACCAGGCTACGGGTTATCCGCTCACGGTGATCCACGGCAGTGGTTCCGGTGTGTATCCCTACGGCTCGCAGGTGGTGATCGGCGCGGAGGTGCCGGAAGGAAAACAGTTTGATTGCTGGACCGGTGACGTGGCAACGGTGGCGGATCGGTTCGCGCCGACCACCACTGTAACGACCACGGATTCCGCATTGTGTGTGGCGGCCACCTATCGGGTGCCCCTCACGGTTGTTTGCGGCTCTGGAAGCGGGTGGTATGCAGAGGGCTCGGCCGTGATGGTGGCGGCAGATCCCGCGCCCCTTTATCAGGAGTTCGCCGGATGGAATGGTGACGCGACTTCGGCACTGGCGAATGCGACGGCACCGAGCACGGTGCTCACCATGCCGTCGCAGGCGGTGACGCTGATTGCCTCGTATCGCGATTCCGTGGCGCGTCTGCTCGGGTGTTACGGGCCCGCATTCACGTGTGAAGGAGTGGTTGACGGTCTTACCGGTGACGCGATGTCCGGCGCGCCCTCCGGTACGCCGGCGGTTAAACTTGGGGGTCCGGGGGTGGTTCCCGATAACGGCTTCACGGCTTTCGAACTTCAGGTTTGGGGCAGCGGCACGGTGAGCTTCTGGTGGCGTGTGTCGAGTGAGCCCGGTGCCGATTTTCTACGGTTTCTCGTGGACGGGACTCCGGTCATGGAGATTTCCGGCACCAAGTCCCCGTGGACTGCGGTGACGAATACGGTGAGCGGTACCGGAACCTGGCATACGTTGCGGTGGGAGTATCGTAAGAACGGTGCTGAAGCCAGCAGCAGCGATGCGGGGTGGGTGGATGATGTGATCTGGACTGGTGATGTGCCGCAACCTTGGCTGACGCCGGACATTCTCCTGTTTGCCGTGACGAACGATGCGTTCTGCATTGATTTTCTTGGGGAGCGGGGGATTCCGTATCAGGTGCAGACCAACGCATTGCTGCGGACAGACGGGTGGGGAGGGATGTCTGTCGCGCCGGTTCGCGATGGCGAGACCAACGGGGTTCATCGTTTCCGCGCCGGGATGGCGATGCCCGGCTTGGCCGACACCCTCTTTTTCCGTATCCGGGCGGGGGGTGAGTGATGGGCGGCAACGGTGTGCAGGTGCGGTTCCGGGCCGGGGATATCCCGCGCGCGGAGGCCGCGCGGGCGCTGGCCTTGGATCTGAACCGCGCCGGATACGAGACTTTTTTCGCAGGCGGATGCGTGCGGGATGCCCTGTTGGGTCGGCCAGTTCAGGATATCGATCTGGCGACCGCCGCGACACCGGATCAAGTGGAGGCGTTGTTTCCCGGGGAGACGGTGGCGGTCGGCAAGGCGTTCGGTGTGGTGGTGGCGCGGCGCAACGGCTTCTCCTTTGATGTGGCCACCTTCCGGACCGATGGTCCGTACCGCGATGGTCGGCATCCTGAGCAGATCGCGTTCACCAACGCGGAAGGCGATGCGTTGCGCCGTGACTTTACAGTGAACGGTCTGTTCTGCGATCCCGCTACGGGCGACGTGACCGATTATGTGGGCGGGTTGACTGATTTGCAGGCGCAGGTGATCCGGGCGATCGGTGATCCTGCGGCGCGATTCCGTGAGGACCGCCTGCGTATGTTGCGTGCGGTGCGATTCGCGGCCGTACTCGAGTTCACGGTGGAGCCGCGTACGCGCGAGGCCCTGGAGGTCTGGGCGCCCCGCATCACGGAGGTCAGTCCCGAGCGTGTGGCCCATGAGTTGAACCGCATATTGTGCGAGGCGCCCTTGCCCTCAACGGCTCTGAATTTGATGCGGGAGACGGGTCTGCTGTCACCGATCCTGCCCGAAGTGGCCCGCCTGTACGGAACGGCTCAGCCTCCCCGATTTCATCCCGAGGGGGATGTCTGGACCCATACCTGTCTGATGTTGGATGCCCTGCCGCCGCCGCGCGATCTGACCTTGGCTTGGGCGGTGCTCCTCCATGATCTCGGCAAACCGATGACGTGCCGTGAGGAAACCGATCCTGCAACCGGTGCGGTCCGCATCCGTTTCCCCTGCCATGCGCCGGTCGGCGCGGCAATGGCTGAAGAACTTCTCACCCGGTTGCGTCAGCCGTCTGCGCGGATCGCCGAGGTTCGCGCGTTGGTGGCGGGGCACATGCGGGGGGTCGAGTCCGGCAAGATGCGGCGCGCGACCTTGCGGCGCTTCATGGGAGAGCCCACGTTTCCGCGGATGTTGGAGTTGATGCGGCTGGACATACAGCACAGCAACGGCGATCTCACTCCTTGGCGGCAACTTGTGGAGGCCTACGCCGCTTTCGTTTCCGAACCTGTACTGCCCGAACCGCTGGTGCGCGGCCGGGATCTGATCGCGTGGGGGGTGCCGTCCGGACCGCAGGTGGGGAAGCTCCTGCGGGAACTGTACGATGCGCAGCTTGAGGGACAGCTTGCCACGCTGGAGCAGGCGCGCGAGATGGTGTGCCGCAGACGCGCCGCGCCGCGCTGAAGCGGATGCGCTGGCGTATCTTCGGGAAGAGGATGCGGGTCTGTTCGCGCGCGACCGTCCTTGCGCAACCGCTGCGGCGGAGAATCAGGCGGGTCCGTCAGGAGTCCGGGTCGGGTTCGAACCGGTCATCCTCCGTGATCTGGTCGGTGCGGTCGCTGAAACGGGTTAGGGTGTCCTCGAAGTTCAGGCGCACCTCGCCCGTCGGGCCGTTACGGTGTTTGGCCACGTCTACAATGGCGAGCAGCTTGTCATCAAACTCCGGATCTCCGGATGCTTTACACGGACGACGCAGGAGCAGGACGACGTCGGCATCCTGTTCGATGGCACCGGAGTCACGCAGGTCGGAGAGTTTGGGCTTGTTTGTTTTATCGCCGCGCTGTTCCGGGGCGCGGCTGAGCTGACTGAGCACGATGACCGGCAGGTTTAACTCTTTGGCCATTGCTTTGATCTGGCCGGAGATCTGTGAGGTTTCAATCTGGCGGCCCTGCCGGGCGAATTCGCGGCAGTTGCAGAGCTGGAGGTAGTCGATCACAATCAACTCGACCTTGTAACGCTTCTTCATGCGACGGGCGCGGGCGCGCATGTCCATGACGTCAAGACCGCCGGTGTCGTCAACATAAATCGGCGCTTTAGCGAGTTTGGATGCCGCATCAGTCAGTTGCCGGTTAATCTTTTTTGGGTTTACCAACCCCTGGTCGATTTTGAAGCTCGGCACTTCCGCGAGGCCACAGAGCATACGCATGGCAAGGGATTCGGTGGACATCTCAAGCGAGAACACCGCGACGGGATGGGGGCGGTTGTGGTCGCCCTTCATGGCGCGCCCGTTCATGTCTTTGCCCAAAGCGACACGCTCGGCAATGTTCATGGCCAGTGAGGTTTTGCCCATGGAGGGGCGCGCGGCGAGCACGATCATCTCGCCATTCCTCAGCCCTTTGAGTTTACGGTCGAGGTTGGCGAGGCCGGTGGGGAGCCCGGCCACGGCACCGGGACCGAGCGAGAAAAGCCGGTCGATATGCCCCATCGTATTGGTGATGGCCTGCGGCCAGGAGAGTCCGGCCCCATCGCGACGGTCGGCAATGGAGAGGAACTTCTGCTCGACTTCGCTCAGGATCAGGTCCGCGCTGATGGCCTCGTCGAAACAGCGGCGTTCGGCATCGCGGGCACAGGTGATGACCGCGCGCAACAGATGTTTCTGTCGCAGGATGTTGATGTAATACTCGGCATGCGCGGCGGTGGGAGTTTCGTCGATCAGCGTCTGGATGGCAACGGCGCCGCCGATCTCTTCCAGCCGGTTAAGTGCGCGCAAGCGTTCCGTGAGGGTGAGCGGATCGATGATCTGGCTGGCGCGGGCCATCTCGGACAGCGTTTCGAACAAAAGCCGGTTGGGGAGGGAGAAAAACGAATCCGCCGTGATCCCGCTCTCGATGCACAGATCAAGCACACGGTTGTCCGTGGCCGCATCGAGCAGAATGGAGCCGAGCACACCGCGCTCCGCCTCCATGCTATGGGGCGGGATACGTGAGGACGGCTTTGGGGTGGGCGGGGTGGGGGACATGATCGAAAAAAGCAGACGTGAGGCTCACGGAACCGGTGGGTATCCCTGATGCCTCACGCCTGACTCCTTTTTGTGTGTTGCGGAGGCCTCAGTCTTCGACTACCCAGACCTTGATGACAGGCTTCACATCGTCATGCAGGACGATGGAAATGTCAAAGGTGCCGGTCTCTTTGATCGGCTCGGGCAGTTCTATCTGCGACTTGTCCACAGTCACCTTGTTCTCCGTCTCGATGGCGGCCGCGATGTCGGCGGCAGAAATCGAGCCGTACAGACGCGTGCCGTCCACGGTTTTGGCGCGGAGGGTGACGGAGGCGTTCGTCAGTTTGGCGGCCTTGGCGTTCGCCTCGGCCAGTCGGAGGCGTGTCTGTTCCTCACGCTCCTTACGCAACTTTTCCAAGCGGCGCAGAGCCTGGGGGGAAACCGGGGCGGCCAGATCTTTCGGCAACAGATAATTGCGCGCGTACCCGGGCGCCACTTTAACGACATCACCGGCCTGACCGAGGTCAGGGATGTCGGAAAGCAGTAACAGTTCAGTTGACATAATGTAACGTTCCTTTCCGGGCTAGGCCAGTAAGCCCATGTTGCGCGCGCGCCGCACGCCCAGTTTGATCTGGCGTTGCTGTGCAGCTGTCACGCCGGTCAGGCGTGCAGGCAGGATTTTGCCGTATTCGGTGGTGAACCGGCGCAGGAATTCGACATCGTTCACATCGATGATGTCGTTCGGGTCCAGAAGCCGCGCGCGCTTGCGCGCCGGGCCGCTGTCGCGGTCACGGCTTTCGCGGTTTCCGCGGTGAGAAGTTGATTTTCTTTGCATGGCCATAGACATGATCCTTTGGTTAATCGCTCGTGTGGTTTAGAACGGGATGTGCTCATCATCTTCGGTGAGGTCGTCCGGGACGTTGTAATCCGTACGGTCCGCAACGGGTACGGACGCGTCAGGGGCTGCTGGCTGTGCCGCGGTTGGCGTCTCTCCGGAACGGGCGGGCGGTGGGCCGACGAATTTAACCGTATCGGCGCGCACACGCAATTTGCTTCGGGTTTCCCCTTGCTGATTTTTCCACTCGTCCAACTGCAAGCGCCCTTCGACGAGCACCGGCCTGCCTTTGGAGAGGTACCGGTGGCAGAGTTCCGCCAGTTTTTCCCAGACCACGACATCCACAAAACAGGTCACCTCTTTGGACTGTCCGCTTTTGTCGCGCCAGGTCTCTGAAACGGCTAGACGCAGTTCGGCGACTTTCGCGCCGGTCGGAGTCTGCCGCAGTTCGGGGTCCCGCGTGAGGTTGCCCATCAGGATGACTTTGTTGAAGGATGCCATGTCTCACCGTCCTTTCCGCCGCGCGTCGCGTTTACGCATCGCGCTCGTCTTGAGATTCCACCTCTTCTTCCTCTTCCTCTGCAGCTTCCGCTGCCGCTTCCGCTGCCGCTTCTGCTTCCGCTGCCGCTTCTGCCTCCGCTTCCGCTGCCGCTGCGCGAGCTGCGGCACGGGCCTTGTGCGCCTCCTCCTGCTGGGCGAGCACGCTCTCGCGGCGTTCGTCGACCACCAGAATCTGCACGCGGAAGAGGTCTTCAAGCAACCGGTAGCGGTTTTTCAGATCCGTGACGTGCTGGGGGTCCAGCTCAAAACGGATCTTCACGTACACGCCGTTTTCGCGTTTGTTCATCGGGCGGGCAAAGGTGCGTTTGCCCAGCACATCCGTACTGATCACGTTGCCAGACAGGCGCGTGATCTCTCCGAGCACTTTTTCGACCTGCTTATCCAGCACGTCATCTTTCGCCGAGCCGGCGAAGATATACAAGCCTTCGTATTTCTTCATCATTGGTTTCCCATCTCACTTCCGGTCGTCCGGCGGCAGCGGCGCATCCGCCCGCCAGCCGTTGTACCGGTTCATCGCTTCGTTCAATCCCTTTTCGGTCAGACACTGCACCGCGTCGGCGGCGGCTTCGACAACCGCCCGGGCCTTCTCTTGGCGGGCTTCGTCAAACTTGCCCAGCACATGATCGGCCAGACTTCCGCGTCCTTCGCGTCCCACACCCAGACGGACCCGCGTGAAGGCGTCGCTTCCCAGCGCCTCAATCACGGAAGTCAGTCCGCGGTGTCCTCCGGTGCCTCCTGCCGCCCGGATGCGCAACATGCCCAACGGCAAGTCAGCGTCATCCAGCACCACAATCAGGTCATCCGGCTCACCCCCGTAGTAGCGAAGCAACGGAACCACGCTGGTTCCACTCAGATTCATAAAAGTCTGAGGTTTGACCAGCAGGATCGGCTCCTCCGCGCAACGGGTCCGCGAGACGAAGGCGTGAAACCGGGCACTGCGTTTCCATCCGCAACCGAGCCGTTCAGCCAACAGGTCGACAACGTCGAAACCGACATTGTGCGGCGTGTTCGCGTACATCTCGCCGGGGTTACCCAAGCCCGCAATCATTTTCACGCGGTCGTGTCCTCCGGATTACTTCTTGGCCGCCGGAGCGGAGGCCTCGCCATCCTCCTCCTTCTTGCCCTTGGTGATCACTTCCGGCGTCGCGGCCGCAGCAGCTTCCGGCGTCGCGGCCGTCGCCTCCTCCTCTTCCTCCGGCGCGGCAACTGTGGCCACCACACCGTCCCTACTGGTGAAAAGCGTGTAGGCGTCGCCGAGTTTCAGGTCGCGCACGAAAAGCGACTGCCCCAGTTTTATGCCGGAGACATCCACCTCGAAATGCTCGACCAAATCGGTAGGCAGGCACTCGACGTCGATCGTGCGGAGCATCTGCTGCAGAACGCCGCCGCCCATCTTGACGCCCTCGGGCTCGCCCGTCAGTTGCAGCGGGAGCGCCACGCGGATCTTCTCCGTCAGGGAGACTTCACCGAAATCCACATGGATCGGATACCCGGTGATCGCATCGTACTGCACCTCGCGCATCAGCGCGGACACTTCCTTGTCGTCCATCTCGAGTGTGACCAGCATCTGCTCCCGGCCATGATGACGCAGCATGGTTTTAAACGCATGCGCATCAATCTTGACCAGCGTCGTGCCGCCCTCGATCCGGTTCACCGCACCGGGAACGCTCCCGGCACGGCGTAAACGGCCGGCCGCGCCGGAACCCTGCTCCGTGCGCAACTCGGCTTTCATTCTGATCTTTTCGTTCGCCATGATTTCCTCTGTCAGTGTGAAAAAAGCCCGTCAATACCTGAAAAGCGAGCTGACGGACTGGTCATTGTGGATCCTGCGAATCGCTTCGCCCAGCAGGTCGGCGACAGACAGCACCGTGAGCTTGACCGGTATGGCGGCGGAGTCCAGACCTTCCCGCAGGGGGACCGTGTCCGTGACCACCAGTTCCGTCAGCCCGGTGTCGGCTTGAAGCCGCTGTACACCTTTATCCGTCAGGGGCATGTGGGTCACCGCCGCCCGGATGGACGCGGCCCCCTGCTCCTTCAGGATTTTCGCTGCCGCACACAGCGTGCCGCAGGTCGTGGTCATGTCATCAACCATGATCACGTCACACCCTTTCACGTCACCCACGACGCTAAAGGCGTCCACTTCCGCGTCTCCCAGCCTCTGCTTCGCCACAATCGCCAGGCCGGTGCCCAGCATTTGTGAATAAGCGTAAGCCGCTTTTGCCCCTCCGGTATCGGGCGACACGACCAGCGGCTTTTTGAGCTCGATTTCGCGCAGGTATTTCACCATTACCGGCGCGGCGTGCAGGTGGTCGACGGGAATATCAAAAAATCCTTGGATTTGCTGGGCGTGCAGGTCCATGGTCAGCACACGGTTGGCACCGGCGGCCACCAGCAGGTTGGCCACGAGTTTCGCGGTGATCGGCACGCGCGGCTGGTCTTTGCGGTCTTGGCGCGCATAGCCGTAATAGGGGAGCACGGCGGTGATGCGCGCCGCCGAACCCCGGCGCGCGGCGTCGATCATGATCAACAGCTCCATCAGCATTTCGTTGGGCTGCCCGCAGATGGGCTGGACGATGAACACATCCATGCCGCGCACGTTGTCCACGATCTTCACGTGCGTCTCGCCGTCGGGGAAACGCCGGATGTGGATATCCCCCAGCCGCCCCTCCAGATAGGTCATTATCTTTTCGGCCAACGGCCGATTCGCTGTTCCGGAAAATACGATCATTCTTTCCTCAAAACTGGTTGCCCGGGGTGGACTCGAACCACCTCTGAGAGAGTCAAAGTCTCTTGTGCTGCCATTACACCACCGGGCAAGGTGCGCGCCAATACGTGCCACACGTCGTTATCCAGCCTCTGGCTGATCTCCCGCCCATGTGCTTCGTCCCGGACTAACCCGAAGACCGACGCGCCGCTACCGGAAAGCAAAACACCCAGACAACCTGCCTCACGCAGTTTCACGGCTGTCTGAGCGACGCCGGGGTAACCTTCAAATACCCCGGCCTGCAATCCGTTATAAAGCGCATCCGCCGCAGTTTCCACATTGCTGGTCCGGATCGAAGAAATCATATTATGAAGAATCGAAGGCCCTGCCGTCAAGCCCCCTCTCCACTTCTTGTAAACCTCTGAGGTGGGGCACATGACTCCGGGGTTGGCGATCACCAGCCAGAAACCGTCGCCGCATATTGGGTCGGTACTGTCAAAAAGGGCCCGCACCCGTTCGCCCCGCCCCTCCATGAGCACGACTCCGCCATGGAACAGGGCCGGCACGTCGCTACCCAACTCGCCGGCCAACGCCATGAGTTCCTCGCGCGGCCGGTTTAGGCACCAGAGCCGGTCCAGCCCGCGGATCACGCCTGCGGCGTCGGCGCTGCCCCCTCCCAGACCGCCGCCGATCGGGATGCGTTTGTGGATGTGGATGCGCGCGCCGGCATTGACCCGGTAGCGTGATTGCATCAGCCGGGCGGTGCGCACCACGAGGTTCTGGTCCACGGTGCCGATCTTCGTGAGGTCCACGCCGGGACTGACCGTCATGGTCATGGCGATCTGCGCGTAGGTGGTGGTCAGGCGCAACGTATCCGACAGGCTGACCGGCATCACGATGCTGCGCAACTCGTGATACCCGTCAGGCCGCTTGCCGAGGATCTCCAGGGTCAGGTTGATCTTGGCCGGGGCTTCAATCGTGATGGCGGAACCTGCTCGGACCATTTGGTGGCGTATTTTGCCAGAAACGGTGAGGCGCTTCAAGTTCCAGCAAACGAATGTGCCCGCCGCGTTGGAGCGTTGGATTTTTGCGCACTTTTCGGGGTTGACTCTTTTCATCCGTTCCCTCCATAATCTCATTGTTGGGACCGGAGTTTTCCGGATTTTCCATACCGAGACGGATAGGCAGTAACAGAGGAGTGTTTGATATGAAAAAAGAGGGCGTGTGTGCAGTCGAGATTGTGCTGGGCTTGGCTGTGACGGGCCAGAAGAAACTGGTTGCGGCAGTCGAATCGCTTGTGAAAAAAGGCGAGTTGAGCAAACAGCAGTCGCAGGCTTTTCTGCGTGAGGTGCAATCCGAGGGTGCCGCATGCAAAAAGAAAGTCGGAGATCAATTTCGGGATTCGGCGAAGAAAGTCTTGGGCGAGTTAGGACTCGTGACGGCGGACGATCTCGCCAAAATTCACAAAGAGATCAGCGGGTTGAAGGCGGCGATGAAAGCACCCCGCGCCGCAACAAAGGCCTGATCGCGTTATGAATTTCGCTGGCGGCATGGCGGCGGGCGGCCCGTTCAGCGATGTCAGGCAGAATCGCTGCGCTAGCGGTGCCCCTTCGGGGGCGCATCACCCTCGCGCGCGATGGGGATTTGTATGCGTTTGACTCGGCTGATGATGATCCGTCCCTATCGGAACGCGAAGCGCATGCGGCAGATTTTTGTCGTGTTCGCGCGATGCGGATGGGCTTGCCTGAAGGCCAAAATCCAGGCTCGCCGGTCCGTCAGGGCGGGTGGCGCACCCGCTGACTTGAACGCCCGTATCGGGGAAAATCTGCGCAAAGCGCTCGAGTCGCTGGGGCCGACCTTCGTCAAGTTGGGTCAAATCCTGAGCACCCGGCGCGATATTCTCCCAGACGGTATCGCCCTTGAGCTTGCCCGTCTGCAAGACAATGTCGCCGCCATTCCCGCGCAGGACGCTATCTGTGTCGTCGAGACCGAATACGGGTGCCCGCTGCGGGATGTGTTTTCGGAGTTTTCGACCGTGCCGATCGGGGCCGCCTCCCTCTCGCAGGTACATGAGGCCCGCTTGGCGTCAACCGGCGAATCCGTTGTCGTCAAGATACAGCGCCCCGGAATCCAGACCATTGTCGCAACCGACATCGAGATTCTAACCCGGTTTCTGCCTCTGCTTGAGCGATATGTGGAGGAGTTCCGGCGCTTGAATCTGCGCAGCATGGTCAACGAGTTCCATAAGACGATTCTGATGGAAATGGATTTCCACCGCGAAATGCATAATGGTTTGAAGTTCAAAACCATTTTCGCGGGAGACCCGACCGTTCGGATCCCGGTCATGTATAAGGACCTGTGCACCGACAAACTGCTTGTGCTGGAAAAGCTCGATGGGGTCAAGATCGATCAACTCGACGAGTTAGTCCGACAGGGGGTTGACCGTGACACACTGTCGAAGCATCTGGTCTCCTTAATGGCCAAGCAAATCTTCCGGCATGGTTTATTCAACGCCGATGTGCATGCGGGCAACATCATCGTTTTACCGGACCATGTTTTGGGTTTGTTCGATTTCGGGATGGTGCGGACGATTGATCCGGAAACCCGGCAACTGATGACGGACATGTTCGTCGCCGTGATGACGAAGGATGCCGTTCGGCTCAGCAAGCTTCTTGCGGCCTATGCCGAACCCGGCTCTCAGGTCGATGTCAAGCAGTTGGCCCGGGAACTGCACGAACTGATCGTGTTCTACTATGATCTCCCCATGGAGGATCTGCGTCTCGACGTCCTGCTGGAAACGGGCATAAATCTCCTCGCCACGCACAAGCTGATCATTCCGCAGCAGTTGATCATGCTTTGCCGGACCACCGTCATGACGGAAAGCATTGTGCTGATGCTGTCGCCGCGCATAAACTTTGTCAAAGCGCTCGCGCCGTATGTCCGCGAGGCGATCCGGTCCCGTGTTACCTTTTCCAATCTGAGCGGCGGGATCAGTCAATTCGCGATGGACAGCGCGGATACGATCAAAGCCCTGCCCACGGCAATCGGCACGATCATGACGAACCTGAGCGAGGGCAAGCAGGTGGTTGCCTATCGACATGAGGGGTTGGAAAAACATGTTCGACAGGTAAGCCGCATGACGGCGCAACTGGCGCTCAGCATTATGGGCGGCGCTCTTTTTCTGGGGTCGGCCTTGATCCTTGCCTTGCAGCCGGACGGCGGAGGTACACTGCGAAGCACGTTGGGAACCGCCGGACTGACGGTTGCCGTCCTCCTTTTTGTGGGGGTGTCTCTTTCCATGTTGCGGAAGAAGTGAAGCCCGGCGCGGCTGTGCCGGTCAGCGAGGCGCCGGACCTTTCTTTCCGCGGATCGTGATCGGCATGGCCGTTGCGCTTTTTACGCACCCGTGCCTGCTGCGCCCGGACTCTGTGACCGCCTTCGGCAAGCTACGGCTTGCGCCACCAGGCGAGGTATTCGACGTTACCTTCGGGACCGCGCAGGGGCGAGGCGACGCAGCCGAGCCAGTTCAGGTGGAGCAACTCCGTGCCGAAGGCTCGAATGGATTCCACCACGGCTTCCCGTACTGCGGGGTCTCGTACCACGCCGCCCGGAACGTTCTCGCGCCCCGCCTCGAATTGCGGTTTGATGAGCGAAATGATCTCGCCGCCCGAAGGCAGGACGTCGCTCATCGGCGGCAGGATGTGTCTCAGGGAGATGAAGGAGACGTCCGTCACCCCGATTTGCGGTTGCTCGGGCAGATCGCTCAAACGCAGATACCGGGCGTTGAAGGATTCCATGACCTGCACCCGCGGATCCTGACGCAGGGACCAGTGCAACTGTCCTTTCCCGACATCCAGCGCGATTACGCGCGCCGCGCCGTGCTGCAACAGGCAGTCGGTGAACCCGCCGGTGGAGGCCCCCACGTCGAGGCAGACCCGACCGGTGACGTTGAACTCGGGGAATGCGCAAAACGCGCCTTCGAGCTTCTCGCCACCCCGGCTGACGAAACGCGGCTGCGCTTTGACGGTTAACTCGATATCAACCGGATACTTGTGTCCGGCCTTGGTGGCAAGCTGGCCGGCGGCAAACACCTCGCCTGCCAGAATCAGACGTTGCGCCCGCTCTTTGCTCTCCGCCAGTCCCGCACGGACCATCAGGGTGTCGAGCCGTTCTTTCATGGCGCGCCTTTCGGAACGGTTGTCGGATCGCCCAACGCCTCGGCGCGGATCCACCCGCGCCGTCCGTCCGCATCGATGCGCACCCACGACGCCGAAGTTTCCAACGGAATGACCTCCGTGCCCGCAGGCAGGGAGAAGAGTTGGAAGGCGGCTCGCGCCGGGGCGAGACGCACGTCAACCTGCTCGGTCAGGTTACGTGTGGCGGCGTCTGCGCGGATGTGGATCCGGTATGCGGCGCCCAGACTCACTCCCAGTGCCAACAGCGCGAGCGGAATAGCGATCCGCCTGCGCCCGGCACCCAGCAGGAACATGATGAAGAAAGCGGCCAGCGCACCCGCGCCGCCGATCAGCAACGGCAATGCGTGCCGCACCGAACGGTTGACCTGACGGATCGAAATGGTCTGCGGCGGTTCCGATGCGGTTGTCGGGCGTACGGTGTCGATCATCCGGATCGTCTGCGCGACCGGTTCCGCAGGTGCGTCGCGCAATGTCAGCCGGAACGGCCCGGCAACGCTCGCTTCGTACTGTCCGGTCGCGGGGTTGAAATAATGGAAGCGCACGGCGGCGATCTCGGTGGCGTTGGTGGTTTGCGGAATGAAAATCTGCTCGGTACGGAGATGCGCATCCTCGCGCAGGAGTTCTTTGACCGGATACCGCTTGAACATCGGACCAACGGCCGGTGCCGGCATAACGGTCTGTTCGCCGAGCCAACCTTTGCCTTTGAGGTTCAGCGTCAACGTGATGATGTCGCCGGGATGGGCCTCGGTTTGGGAGAGACGCCCGGTCAGACGGAATGTCCCGATCGCGCCGCTAAAGGCTTCCGGTCGTCCCTGATCAGGCAGATCGCGCACCGCGAGGGTGAAGGGGTCAAGCCGCATCTGCTTGGGGAAGGACTGCCAATGCGAGAAGAAGCCGGTGTTCCGGCGTTCGACCAGCATGCACTGCACCAGCGGCGTGAAAGTTTGGTGGAACGGTTTGTGGCAGCGGGCGGTGGCTTTATACTGCAGGGTGTCCAGAGTCTTGCCGTCGCGCGAAGTCCGGTTACGGGAGGAACTCACCAACCTCCCGACCGTGAGGAGGTCGGGCTGGTTCGGGAAGTCACGGATGCGGAGGTCTTCCACCTCGCTGCCGAACGTGACCTCCAATTCAAAATAGATCTCGAACGCTTGATTGACGTAAATCGTTTCGGGAACGGTGTACAGGCGGCCGGAGACCAACTCGCCGGCGTGTAGCGGAAGACCCGTGCCAAACAGAAGCACAACCGTTGCCGCGAGGGTGCGGAGGGAGGTTTTCATATGCCGGATGCGTCGTCCGGTGCAAGGTGCGGTCATGGCGAGCCCTCCGTTTCCGGGGTTGAAGCCAGAAAGACACGCGCACCCCAGGTGGTCGCATCATGACGCTCCTGCGCTAGGGTGATCAGCACCGAGGCCGCAAACACAGTGGCGAGAAGTCCGCCGGTCAGCGTGCAGGTTTCGGCGAGGCTGCGCAGAAAGGTGTGCCGGTCGCGATGCCGCCCGCGAATCAGGCACAACACGCCGAACCAGAGCAGGCACCATCCGCACAATGCGGCATATGCGCGGATGCGGCAGGGGAACGCATAGTGCCAGACAAACGCGATCCGGTCCCACGGGAGATCGTTCGAGGCGCGGCCGCTTTGAAGCGCGAACGCGGCGGCCAGCCCCTGCCGCGTTTCAGGGGTGGTGCCGAGATGCCGTTCGGCGCGGCTGAAGGCGGCTGCGGCGTTGATGCCGTCTCCCGCCATCACCAGAGCGTTGCCGAGGTTCAGGAAGAGCGGCCCGTTGCACACGTTGTCGGCCACCAGCCGGTTGTAGGTTTCAGCGGCTTTTTGATAGGCCTCCGGCGTTGTCGCAACGGCGATTTGCGCGTTGGCCTGTTCCCAGATGAAAACGCGGGCCGTGTCGTCTCCCGGGAGGGCGAAAACGCCGTGACATGCGAAGAGCGAACAACTGATCGTGACCAATGCGCGGCGACGCATGCCGGACACGGCATCCGCGCGCGCAAGAATGATGTTGAAAAAAGCGCTCATCACAGTTCGTCTTTGGTCGGGACGCGGCACGTCTCCGCGAGTGCGGCGTCGATTTCGGGTAACAATGCGATCAGGTCCCGGTGCAGGGTTGTGTCCGGGATCGGGGCGTCAGGCCGGTAAATCGCTTCGTCCAGCCGCGCCAACAAATCGCGGCATGCGGTGGCGGAGTTTACCGGCACCCCGCGCTGTTGCAGCAGGTCTGCGATCTCGTCGGGCGTCAGGGCGCCGCCTGCCACGTCCAGACGGTCAGTCAGATATCGGCGCACGGTCCGCGCCGCGCGATCCGGTGTATGTGTCCGGCCCAAAGCCGCGAGGGCGCGGCGCAGGGCACCCGCGTGACGACGGCGGGTACGGACCGCTGCGGCACAGGCGGCGAGCGGGGATGCGGAAAAGGCGAGCAGACAGAGAGCCGGTCCGGCGGTCATCAACAGCAGGATGACGCGGCCAGGTGGTAACAGCGGATCGGGCCGTGTGCCTTGGGTATCAAGTGTGATCCCGGCGGGCAACGGCCGTGTGTGACTCTCCAGCGTGCCGGTCAGACCGACGTCCGTCCGGTCAGGATCCGGTGTGGCGATTTGTGTGGTGGGACGCGCCTGCAGGGGGATCGGCGCGGTGGTGAGGGTACGGTATTCGCGCGCCTCCGTGTCATAATAGGTCAGGCGGATCGGCGGGAACTCCAGCGTACCCTCGCGGGTCGGACGCACGCGGTATTTGAAGCGTTTGCCGTTGGGCAGGGTATCGGCTTTTACGTTCTCATCGTAGATACGGAAATCGCGCGTGAGTTCCGGTTGCAGATTGAGGATCGGTGTGCGCAGGTTGGAAACGCTGATCGCGCCGGAGATTTCCAGCGTGAGCGTGAGGGGGTCGCCGACCTTACAGACTGTCGCGTCCAAGGCTGCGGAGACCTGCATGGATCGTCCGACCGCCCCGATGAATGTTTCGGGGCGTCCCTCATCCGGCGGCGGCACCACACGCACGGTGACCGCCGGACCGATGGTGTAGATGTCGCGGGTGATCGCCTTCCGGTCGGCGCTGACATCCACAATCACCTCACCTTTGAAGAGGACCGGTCCGAAGGTGAACTCGCCCTCTTGCGTCGGGGTGTAGTTGAGCGTGAGCGTGTAGACGCGGTATTTCCGGCCGTTGATCGTCTCGCGCGTGTGCGGGAGGCGGAACCGGATCGGGCGCGGACGGAAGGGGTCGGGGTCGAAGAGACGGCCGAAGCCGCTCCCCATGCCCTGTGTGGTGTATTCGTTGATCGCGAAGGCGGGTTGCTGTCCGCTCTGATCGATCAGACCGTTCAGAATCTGGTTCAGGTCAGGGCCTTTGAGCCCGGCAGTGTTTTGCCGGAGTTCAAGGAATTCGGCGGAGAGGTGCGGCAACCGGTTGGGGTGTAGCGGTTCGTTTTCCGCGGCATACGGCTCGGGCAGTTCGGTCACAGCCACGGCGAGGGTGAGGGTGAGCGGCTCCTCGACCAGTACGGAGGTGGAGGAGGCACGGAGCGAAACCAGCACGCTCTCTTGCGCCTCGATGCCTTTGACCTGCACGAGAGGGCCGGGGGTTGTGATGATTTTATCCCCCGCCTTGATCCGAACCGGACCGGCGCGGAACGCGCCTTCCGCGTGGGGTTTGATCTGATAGGCGAAGACGCGGCCCTCATAGACTTCGCGCGTCATGCGGCCATTGATGATCGAGATGCTGGAGCGGCTGTTGCTGTGCTGTCCGAGAAACTGGACATCCGAGGGAGGAAGTCCCGAGAGATCGGGCGCTTCCAGTCCGCGGTCCGCGCCGCCGACCTCGATAGTCAGGTTGAAACTTTCGCCCAGATAGATGTTCTGGCGGCTGGGTGTGACCTTGAGGGTGACCTCGGCATAGGCAGGAAATGCGCAAAGGAAAAGGATCGAGAGAATCGAAAGAATCGACTGATTCGATTTTCTCGATTCCGTCGTTCCCATCGACCCCATCGCTTTTGTCTTTCGCCCGAACATCTGCGTTTACCAGTCCCTCTCACCCGGCACCATCGGCATCTTGCGCATGCGCTCTTTCTTTTCCTCTTCGTGCTCTTTTTCGCGTTCGAGCGCCTTACGCAGGATTTCCTGCACGTCTTGCGGCGGCTCGGACTTCTGCTCCTGCGGCTCAGGCTGCTGCTCCTGCTCTTGCTGCTCCTGCTGTTGTTCCTGTTGCTGCTGCTCTTGGTTTTGTTGCTGCTGATCCTGTTGCTGCTGCTGTTGCTGTTGCTGTTGGTTCGGCTGTTTGGGCAGCAGTTCGCGAATCTCCAGCAAATCTTTAAGCGCCTGCTCTTGCAACACGCGGCGTTCGGTCTCGGGCGGTTTCTTCTCGACGACTTCAGTTTGAAGTTTATCGGCGTGCTCGGCGATCTTCTCGATCTTGGCTTTGTCTTCGGCAGTAAAGGGCGGCATGTTGGTGTCGGTCTGCGCCTGCTGTATGTACTGATCGGCCCACGCAGGAAAGCGTTCACGGAAAAGGCGAGTGAGTTGCAGGGCTTCGGCCTGTGAGTCGCGCGTTTCCAAGTACTTGAGATTTAAGTTGTGAAGCGCGTTGCTCTGGCAGAGAATATCCTCGTCGATCGTAGCATTAGGCGGCGCGACGGCCTTCCAGAACGCGTACACAAGCGGCTCGATTTGAGCGGTGTCGTTTGCGGCTTCAGGCAGGAGATCCTCAAGCGCCACAGCCGCACCCTTCATGCTGTCGCGCGCCAGCTCAATCTGCTGCGCGACCATCGCCTGTTGCTGCGCGTTGGTGACCGCCTGAAGCATCTGTTGCTTGAGCGGAATCCAGAGGTCGGCTTGCTGCTGCTGGCGCTCGGCCAACGCTTCGGCCTTGGCGATCAGCACCGGGGCGTCATTGGTGTGGAGAGTAGCCGACTCTTCAAGCAACGCACGCTGCTCTGCCAGCAGGGTTCCTAGCAGTTGGTCTGGCGGAGTCTGGCCGTGTTTCCCCATCACCTCCGCGATATGAGCGTTCTCGCGCGCCTCGGCCAGCGGCGCGACCGCGCGCGTCAAGTTGCGGTCACGACGCTCGTCCTGCGGCGTGTCGCGCAACGCACGTTGAAAGGCGACGGCGGCCTCTTCCAATGCCTTGGCCTTGGCTTGCGGATCTTCTCCCGCACCTTCGGCACTCGCCTGTTCCATCAGAATCAGGCCGAGCAGCTCGCCCGCCCGCGCGCCGCTCTTGCGCGAGGCGAGCAACGGGCGCAGGGTCTGCACCGCGTTGGTCATGTCCTGCGCGGTATAATAGACGTACGCCGCGTTGTAGCGGTACTCCTCGGCCTCTTGCAAGTCCGCGCCGCGCGCGGCGGAGAGAAAGGCTTCCGCCGCCTCTGTGTGGCGTCCTTTACGCAATAGTGCCTGGGCTTCGCGCGCACCAGCGCGACCGGGCGCAACCACGACCGGCGGGCGGTTGGTGGCAGAAGATTCAGGGGACGGATCTGGCGTCGCATCCGTTTGGGCACGGCCAGCCGAAACGACCAACAAAACAATGATTGCGGCGGCTGTTGTTACAGAAGCAGGAGCGGTGCGCGTACGGCTGCCGCTAAACCGTCCACGACTGAAGCAAGCGGCGGCCAGCAGGCAGAGCAACGCGGGAATGAGAAAGAGCTGATAACGCTCCTGATAGCGATTCTCGATCTGCTCTTGCTGATCTTTGGCAGCGATATGAGGCAACAGATAACGGCGGTAGATCGCACCGAGCGTGGTGTGCGCCGTGCCGGCCGTGCCGAGCGGGACGTAGCGGCCACCGGAAGCGTCGGCAATTGCGGTAAGCGTTTCGCTCATCAGGCGCGTCTTGACGGCGCTGCCCTTGAATTGCTGAACCCCCTGCCCGCCCTCGCCGGGAATGGTGGCACCGGTTTCATCGCCGATACCGACCGTAAAAATGGGGATATTGCGACGGGCGGATTCGGCGGCGGCCTCCAGCGCATCGCCTTTGAGATCCTCGCCGTCTGAAATGAGCAGGATGGCGTTGTACTCGTCGAACGCAGGATCGAGCGCCTCCAGCGATTTACGGATGGCATCGCCGAGATTGGTCTCGCCGCGCGGGGCTGACT
>Ga0208694_1001235_pt1 | contig 32616 bp, 32 predicted proteins | sample AD_UKC078_MetaG_FD_184442 | JGI IMG/M metagenome (GOLD analysis project Ga0208694, IMG submission 184442) | Active sludge microbial communities of municipal wastewater-treating anaerobic digesters from USA - AD_UKC078_MetaG (SPAdes) (version 2) | ecosystem: Engineered > Bioreactor > Anaerobic >...
TAATGTTGTTTATAGAATGCGAGATTTGACGCTCGTATTCTTTGATATAAAGGATGAAACGATTTGAACTTCGACCATACTCGTTCCTTTTTCAAAACAGTTTCCACATCTTTGTCAATTCTGAAACATCGTACATCCATTTCCGGAAGCACTGTCCGACCGCTGTCCGTCATCAATCCCAACTTTTCAAGTCTTCGTACACGCTCTTTATTTAATTCTGTCCAATTACTTTTCTTGCTTCTCGGCGAAAAACGCTGCATCTTTTTTCCATTAATTAATCTAATCGTGCTATCTATCCATCCGAAACACAAAGCCTCTTCAACTGCATCCAAATACCAAAAAAGTGCATCATCAACAGGACGCCCTCTTTTAACAGAAACATAGCATTCACTCTCTGAAGATGAATTTTTCTCCAACCATGCTCGAAATTCTTGTCTATTTGTAATTTTCAATATTTTTTTATATTTCATATAATTGTGTATAACTCCAAAATAAGTTTATTCACACTCCCAGATTCCTTCAGGTTTTAGTCTATTTTCTATTTTTTAGTCTAGATTCGTCAATTCCATCATTTTGTGCAAGACATGGCAGGTAAAATCCTCTTTCATCATTATATCTACAATCAACTAATAGATATAGAAAACTTGTATCGTTTTGTTTACTCATTATTTTCTTTGTGTTTTTTGATATACTTTTTGTTAAACATAACTCATTTTTTGTTTTCTCTTATCCACAACAGTAAATATTATCATTAGAATGGTAGCAATAAATGCCATTGCAGACCCAAAATAAAAAGGTGCATTTGAATTAATCCTATCATAAAGTAACCCGGCGATTAAACTCGCTGGCAATAGTGTAATTCCCAGCACAGCATGATAAATACCAAACCCTGTACCTTTCAATTCTTTACTTACAATATCAGAAATCATTGCTTTCTGAATTCCATCGGTTAATGCACTATAAAATCCATAGAGCATAAATAAGAAAATAAAAACATTTATACTGTTGAATTTGCCGAAAAAGAAATAGACAATTGCATATACTAAAAAACCCAGAATAATCAATTTTTCACGACCAATCTTATCCGATAATTTTCCAACAGGTATGGCTAGAAGAACCGATACCGCATTAAAAATCATATACACAAACGGAATGTATGACTTATCAATACCTGTTTCGCTCGTTTTTACTAACAATAGAGCGTCTGATGAGTTTCCAAGGGTAAATACAAAAATTATGAAGAGAAAGAAATAGAATTTCTTGGGTAAATTTTTGGGTGAGATTTTTTTGGTGGTCTGTTTTTTTTCTGTGTTTGCCTCTTTAATGAAAAAAACAATCGTTAATACACCAAGAATTGCGGGAATGGTTGCCAGTAAAAAAATGTAAGAATAGTTAAGTGGAAAAATAGAGAGTAACAAGAAGGCTATCAATGGTCCTACAATGGCTCCACTATTATCCATTGCTTTCTGAAATCCAAAAGTTTTACCCGCTTCGTTTTTTTCGATTGAACTGCTGATAAGACTGTCACGCGGCGCAGCTCTTAATCCTTTTCCTATACGCTCGAAAAACCTGAAAAATAAAATCTGAACTGGTAGCCTCGCTAATGCGTATAAAGGCGTTATAATCGCAGTAATTCCATATCCAATTATCATAAATGGCTTGTTTTTACCAATCTTGTCGCTCCAGTACCCCGAAATAGCCTTTAATAAAGAAGCTGTGCTTTCTGCAATTCCCTCAATCAACGAAATAGTTGTTTTGGATGCTCCTATTGATAACAAAAACAGAGGCATAACACTATACACCATTTTGGTAGATGTGTCGGTAAAAAAACTTGTTAACCCCGTAAAAAAAGCGTTTGGTTGAAGTCCGAATATTTTATTTCTTTTCATTAGTTATTTACTAATCTTTTTCAATAATTGTTCTGCTCTTTTTCTTGTCGCATTCCTATCCGATTTTGTAGCATTCTCAACAAATGTAATAACAGATTTGTTGTTTTTTATATCTGCAACAAACGGCTTAATTGTTTCCAAAACCTTCCCTGTCGCAATATTTTTACACTCATCAGTTTCAAAATTGTCCTTAGAGATTGATATTAATTCTTCAAGAATTTTTTCTCTAAAGTTGGGTTTGTTTTGGTAAATTAGTCCAAGAGCAAAAATAGAGTGATTGGAAGTGATAAGTACGCCTCCGTGAAGATGTTTAAGCAAGTCTGGGATTAAACTGTCTATTCTGTTGTCTTTATCTACTGCCGCAAGGTATCCAATCAGATCAATTGCCGTCCATTTTAAAATATTGTTATCACTTGTCATCAGTTTAGCCCAATAATCAAAGTATTCATAAAGCTGTTCGGGGTTTTCTGAACTGATTTTTAGTAACTCTTTTGCAAATCCATATTTTATTTTTGGGTCTTTTGAATTTAGCTTGTCAAGGTCTGCTTTTGTTATCATTTTTACCTCCCTAAAGCTTGTTTTTTTAATGTTGATTGTTATACCAATTGTAAATGCCGATGTTACAGATACATAGTTCAAACGAACGACAGTGAAGTTTGGACTATAGTAGCTGTCCAATCGGTATTAGGGATTATTCACAATCGTAAAGGTAATACTTTTTCTCACATACAGATACCTCCCTTTTATGTGTATAAGGTATCATAAAAAACGCCTTGGCAGCAATATTAAACCACCAAGGCACAAAGATATTACAAGGTTTTAACTATTGTTTTTTCTTATCTGGTATGGTTGCAACAACCGATACAATTACCAAAATTGCCAAAAGCAGACAGAAAGCTAATCCTAACATTGCTCCTTGTCGAACAAGCACGTTATCTTGTCTGCCTGTAAAATCTATGATTTTAGCTAGCCAAGCAATCGGCTCAGTTCTGGATACCACTGCTGTATAAATTCCTGCAGCTATAGCAACTCCAAAACTTGTTCCGAGTGATGAAGCCATTTTGAAAATCCCTGCTCCACTACCTGCTTGACTATCTGGTAAGTTAGATAAAGCGGCATCTGTAGCAGGAGTTGCAAAGAAAGCTAAGCCCAATCCGAAAAGCGAAAAAGCAATAACCGCCAACACAACATATTGTCCGGTCATTATCTGTGTCTGCATAAGCAATATAATGGCAACACTAATTATTAATGCACCCCATATAATAGGTTTTTTTGCGCCAAATCTCTGCAGTAATTTTTCACCCACACGGATAAACAAAATTACGGCAATAGCAAAACCTAATGTCAGCAATCCTGCCTCCATAGCAGAGAATTGTGCTCCGCGTTGCATCAATGTAAGAGAAACTATTAGCAATCCGGCCGTTCCGTTAATAAAGAAGTTTGCTAAAGTAGCTCCTGTAAATATTTTGTTTTTAAACAATCCAAAATCCACAAAAGCAAATGGTACTCTCTTCTCAACTTGAATAAACAAGTATCCAAACACTATTGTAATAGCAATTAAAACAATGGTTATCCAGTTTGTCCAGCCAAGTTTATTTCCGTTAGTTATGAAAATTTGCAAGGCAATCATGGCGATCATAAATACGATAATTCCGCCCCAATCAATTTTATATTTTCCAGCTCCTTCGCGCTTATTTTCGGGTAATTCTTTGGTCATATATAGAGCAATAACAGCTACTATAACTGCGAAAAAGAAAATCCATCGCCAACCGAGAGTTGATGCAATAATTCCACCTGTTAGCGAGCTTAATCCCGATCCTCCAAATGTACCAATAGACCAAAGACTAATAGCTCGTTGACGCTCTTTGCCTTCCCAGAAAATTTTAATCATACCCAAGCTAGTAGGCATTACAAAAGCAGCGGAAAGTCCTTGCAAAGCACGCCCTATAAGAAGCATTGGTACTGCAAGATCTCCTTTGGGAGATAGTCCCACTAAGAGCGAGCCTACAATAGCTAAATATAGCCCAACTTTGAAAGTTTTTACACGACCGATACTATCGGCTAATCCGCCTATCACAACTATAAAAATCCCTGAAAACAGGGCAGCGAGTGATACGGCGATGTTCATTGTATTCGCATCCATGCCGAGCATTTCGGTCATTACAGGCGATACGTTCATCATTGAATTGGCAAAAAGCCAAAAGGTTAAAACGGCAAGTATAAAGCCTACAAGTACTTTATCCGTTCCTTTGTAAGTTGTTGTTTGCATTGTTGTAAGATTTTATTTGAATGAATATGGAATTATTATACTTGCACCAGCCTGAAACAGGAATACATTAACAAGCGGATTGTAAGTGAATTTTGTAAATACGGGTAACGAAACTGGCTCGTAAAGTTTGAAATCGTACTGTAACTTAAGCTCTAAATTGTTAATACCGGGTTTTGGTTCTTTACCATCTTTCATTACGGCCATTGTGTACAACCCTTTCGCGGGTGTCATACTTACACACCCCCAAACACTGAAAGCATTCCAACGATGCACGTAGGAAACTTCCCCGTAAGAAGTGAAGTTTCTTTTTCCTTCAGCATTAGCATCTTTTCCGGCTACAATTGTCGCCCATTTAAAAGTAAGAGGGAACCAAGGAAACTGGTAAGAGATTACCGCATCAACAAAGTGCTTTGATGTAGCAAGAGAGTAATCAAATGGATTGTGCGTCCACATAGCCTTTCCGGCGGAATAGATATCCCAAACACCAACCCATAAACCTTTTACTGGTGAGAACGATACCCATGGTATCACAGCCTTATAAACGTCATCAAAAGAGGCTGCAGTAAAGACACCCATGTTCCAGTTCTTGTTAACAAACGCAACTGTTGGTTCAAAAGCAGGTGCACCGCCGAACAAACCACCCTTGCCAATTCCACGCCAATGGTGTTGGGTAACGTATTGAGCGTTGCCTATCATTTTCCATGTTGAAGGCTTGACAGTATCTTCATCTGTTTGGGCAAAAGCCGTTGTACAAACGAGAGTAAAAAAGAGTAAAAAATTTCTTTTCATATGTTCACGATTTTTAGTTTAATGTGATATGAAACTTACGCGCAATAATCACTTTATTTTGTATCAAGTTTTGATTGGCATATTCGTTTCATAGATGTAGTTGTCGATGTGAATGAATATTTGTAATAATTTTCACAATATAGCTCTCAATTTATATTGTGAAAGTGGTTTTAATTTAACTATTCTTGAATTTGTTTTTTAACACAAATATTTTCGCAATAAATGTATAGTTTTTTTCTTTATGATGTATTTCTCAAAACAATTATTTTGATTTTTTGTTCGCATTTACCGTTTAAACTTACATTTTCATCAAAAAACTATCCCTTAAAAATAAAATAGACTGCTAACACAAGCAGCACAAAGCCTATGATATGATTAGGTTTTATCTGCGACTGAAAAGCCACATAAGAAAAAACCATAAACACCACAAGTGTAATAACCTCTTGTAACACTTTTAGTTGTACCAATGAGAACGGTCCGCCATTATTAACAAAACCAATTCTGTTTGCCGGAACCTGAAAGCAGTACTCGAAAAAAGCAATACCCCAGCTAAAAACAATAATCCCAAACAACGATAGTTTGCTAAACCACGAATACTCAGAGAGTTTCAAGTGTCCGTACCACGCAAAAGTCATAAAAACATTGGAGCAAATAAGCAACCCGATAGTAAGTAATGCCTTCATAGTTTAGTTAAAAGTTTGTAAAGTTGAAAGTAGAGAGAGCTCAAGTGCTGTCTGTAAGAAAGTTGAAAGTGTTGAACTTATAAGAAATTTCTACCAGTTGCATCTTTTTGTAATTCAATGTTTTGCAGATTCAACCTTCAAATGTAATTTTCACTCACAAATTTAGAAAAATATCTGCATGTTGTAAACTTCATTTGGTTAGTTTGTTTTTTGGTATTGTAAAACAATTTTGCTATGAATTGGATGGTTTAATACCAAGCTGCGTTCAATAAATCCAAAATTATTTAATTTCTATGCTCCCTTGAGTTTTGTCTGCTCCTCTTCTGGTTGGCTCGTTATTTTAGTTTTATATTTCCGTAAAATTAATAAAAACTAATGAATGAAAATAATTGTCCTTATCCTTTTGATGATTTACAGTAAAAATGATACCTTTACAGTCTAACAACAAAAGATATCTACCATGAAAAATTTATTTTTATCAATCACGACCATTTCGTTAATTTTTGCAAGCTGCAAGAAAAACAACGAGTCAACACCACTCCAGTACGGTTGTGATTTTATAAACTTTAAATACTACAACGGAACACAGGATTATTTGGGCGAAATGCAAGACAATTACGTCTTGCTTGGCATTGATACAATCTACTCCGACAGCCAAATACGAAGCTTTATTGCAACTGTGAAAGAGTTTGATCAAAATTACGACTACACAATTCACGTTGAAGGACGCTCCAAGTTCAAGGAAATTCCCATAAGACTTAAAACTTCACAAACCTGCGAACAAATTACCAAACTTATAGCCGATTTGGAACAAAATGCAATTGTTTCGTATGCTCATTATGCAATGAAGACTGAAAATTGCGAAAACGCTATTTGGGAACAAATTGGAGATTTATGCGTAAATAGCTACGGAAGCTGTTTTTTTGTGAAAGTAATTGACGAAAACGACCTTACCGACTTAGAGAAAATTGTTGCCGAAACAAAAACTGAATTGATAAGGCAAGACACATATATGCCAAAATGGTTTGAACTAAGAGCAACAAAAAGCTCCAAAGGGGATGCCTTAAAAATGGCAAACTACTTCCACGAAACAGGACTTTTTCATTGTGCCGAACCGGGAATTTCCAAATATTCTGTTGAATAAAAAATTTTTACAAGAAACCAAAGAGGTTGTAAAACACTAAAAGAGAGAAAGATGAACACATTAAAATCTATTTCCTCTAACTTGAAAACATCACTACTAACAAAGGTTATAGTTATTCTGACATTGGGATTTTCTATAAAACTGATACTCAGTTGTACCCCTCATCCTTCCGAGCCTATTGAAATGAACTTCAATAAAATCAGGGTTCATGGTATTGATAATAGCGACAAATATCTTAATAATCGCAAATATGTTGATACGATGTATTCAAATGCTGTTGCTTTTACGCTAAATCTCTCGGATACAACACATGGCTATAGCATATATTGTGCTAACAAAGCTTTAAGAACTCTCTCATTCGCTCCCGCCATGGCAACCTCCATTAGCATAAGTTACATTCCTGTTAATAGAGTCACGCAAATAAAAATTACTACACTACTCGATATCGACGATGACATAAAGGCTGGCGATGATATAACTGATATTTTTCTATTTGAAAATGATAGAGACGGCTTTTTATATAAAAATATTAACAGTGCTATCACTAAATTAAATGGGAAGCAGTCATGTGCAAGCCGTTCGATAAACGCAATACTAACCGTTGCAGCAAAAAGACCAACGCTACAACTAAATTTTCAAGTCACTTTAGATAATGACATTGTACTATCTGTTGATACAGATGTAATTACAATACTAAACCCAACTGGATTATGAAGATAATTATTGCTTTTTTTCTCACTCTGTGGTGTATCGGTCTGTCGGCTCAGGGTTTTAACATGAGAAACAAAGAGGTCTCTTTCTCTTTTGGTTTTTTGAATTATGACGTTAAAAGGTTGCCGGAGAATGAGAACTTAGACTTTCTTAACTATGAAGACACATACCCCGGTATTCCTGACGATGCAGTTGTTAAGTTTGGTTTTAGTTTCGATTTTTTTGAAAGAATGTCATTCGACATTAAAGCGGTTTTGATGTCGGATTTGGCTCCCAACTGTTATGATATTTCCACCCATTATTCTCTTAATAAAATGTTTAGTATAGGCTTGGGTTCGCAACTTTACAAGTTATATATCACTGGTTTTGAACAGTTTCATATACAAAACTTCCCCGATTATCACTTAATGAGCGAAAATGTACAGCAGTTTGAAACTCACGATTTAGGATTTTATCTATCGCCTGTAGTTAAGCTCGTTGAAAATGAAAGATTTAAAATGCGGTTTGATTTTAATGTCGGTTTGGCAACTTTCTTAAAGGAAAGTACTGGTTTTCAACACAAAAGAAAACTTTCCAATGAACGCTTAGTTTACACCTACAACACAAAAATATCGTATCAGCCATTTTTTAATCCAAAATTTGATATGAGCTTACGTGCTTTCAAAATCAAGGGAACATCTGTGGGATTTTTGCTAAACTCTAACTACCTTATTGGCAGAAGAAGTATGAATTACAAACGGACAATTCAAAGATGGACAGCAGATAATGAAACAAGTGAAGATATTAAATTGAAAAAACGCAGATACACACGATTTGAGGCGAATATAGGATTATACGTTAAATGGTAAATTAATACTGTACAGACTATGATAAAAAACACATTTAAATCAAAATCATTCCATTTGAGGGTGCCTTTACTAATAAAAGTAATATTTGTTCTGACATTAGGATTTTCTGTCAAACTGTTTGTCAGTTGCTTTCCTCCCAACACAATTGATATGCATTTCAATAAAATCGAAATTTATGGCATCGATAATAGTGGCATACGTGCTTGTGGTCACATGGTTGATACGATGTATGCAAGTGCAGTAGCCTTTAAACTCAATCTAATGGACACAACACAAGGTTATTATTCACACAAAAGTAACTATGCTTTAAGTTCTCTATCTTTTGCACCTGCTATGGCATTTACTGTTGACAGACGTTTTATCCCTGTTAATAAAGTTGCACAGATAAAAATTACAACACTGCTCGATATTGACGAGAACATAAAGGCAGGCGAAGATATAACCAATTTAATTCTATTTGGAGGAGACAATTTTGAACTATATCATAATGTTAACAGTGCTATATCTACGTTAAACAAGGAACAGTCAGCAGCAAATAGTTCAATAGTCATGGTATTAAGCATTTCAGCGAAAAACCCGACACTGCAATTAAACGTTCAAGTCACTTTAGATAATAACTCGGTGCTATCGGCTGACACTGACGTAATAACAATATTAAACCCGCCTGAATTATGAAGATAGTTTTTGCAATTTTCCTCACTCTGACGTGTGTAAGTTTATCAGCTCAGGGATTTGATATGAGAAACAAAAGGCTTTTCTGTTCTTTGGGTGCTTTTGGTTATAACGTTGAAAAATCGCAGGAAAAAGAAAACTTAAATTTTCTCGACTATATGGGTATAGACCCCGACGACCTAAGCGGTATAGTCCTTAAGTATGGTTTTAGTTTTGATTATCTTGAAAAAATGTCAGCCGACATCAAGGGGATTTTGATGTGGGGTATAATTCCCGACAGTTATGATATTTCCACACACTATGCTATTAACAACATGTTTGACATAGGTTTAGGCTCACATCTTAACAAGTTCTATATCACAGGTTTTGAGCAGTTTCACAAGCAAAATTTTCCCGACTACTATTTAATTGACGAAAATATTCAGCAGCTTAAAGCCCATGATTTGGGATTTTTCATATCGCCCAAAATCAAACTCATTGAAAAAGAAAAGTTTCAAATGAGCTTTAGACTCGATGCAGGGGTCTCATCTTTCTTAAAAGAAAACGCCGTTTTTTATCACAAAAGGAAGCTATCTAACGAACGGTTATTTTATACTTACAACACAAAAATATCTTTTCAACCCTTTTTTTATCCAAAGTTTGATATGAGCATACAAGCTTTCACTATCAAGGAAACTACTGTAGGATTTTTACTAAACTCTAACTTTCTCATTGGTAAAAGGAGTATGAATTACAAACGGACAATTCAGAGATGGACAGCAGATAATGAAACAACTGAAAACATTAAATTAGACAAACACAGATACACGCGATTTGAGGCGAATGTTGGATTGTATGTTAAATGGTAAATTAACGCTACATAGCAACACACATAAAATAATCATACAAAAAAATAAAAAAAATGAAATTTATCGAGTTGCAAAAATTGTACGATAAAAAGAAAACTCTTTATGGCAGAAATGCTTACAGACATATTCCAGAAGTATTAAAAGAAGCTAAAGTTCTGCATAAAAAAGAGTTTAAAGGCAATAACCACGAACGCTCTTGGCGTATTTTTATGGGCAGGAATTTAGCAAAGCTAATTGAATACGCCATAACTAACAAAGTAAAAAATATGGGGCTTGATATTGTTAGTTGTAATACCCTTAACCGTTTAGAGATAACAACAAAATCAATAAAACTTGGTAGAGTAAAACGCTATTTAGCAATTGATTACGGTGAGGATAACGGTTGTAGATTACCCGATGTGGACATTGTTATTTTTAATCCTAAAAATTATGAGACCATTGCTGTGTTGTCTGTTAATGTTACATTACGAGAAAGAGTCTCGCCAACAGACTGGGAAAGAAGACTTGCCGCCGATAAATTTACCGAATATGTAAAAGTATATTTTCTATCGCTGTATAAAATTGCGGCTTCAAGTAAAAACAACACATCTAAACATCGTAAAGATTTGATTGAAAGCAATTTAGAAGACGATTACCCTGTTGAAAAAGTAAAAAAATTAGACAAATTAATTTTAGAGTTGCAAGTCATATTATTGGCGAATTAAAAAACATTCACCGAATTATATTTACATAATTGCACGGAATAAAATATTTCTTTTTATCTTGTGAGAATATATTTTCATGGTGACAAATTGATTTATGAACGAATATTTTAAGCACAAAAACACATTACTTTTAAACAGCGACGTACTTGATAAAAACTTATTTAAAGAGGAATTTATTGACTTAATCGTAACTTCTCCTCCGTATAATGTCGGGATAGAATACAATTCAAATGATGACGAATTAAGTTACGAGCAATATCTTGAATTTTCAGAACGGTGGCTATCAAATTGTTATCAATGGAGCAAAACACAAGCCCGTTTTTGTTTAAACATTCCATTAGATAAAAACAAAGGTGGCAATCGAGCAGTTGGAGCTGATTTAACAAAAATTGCACAAAAGGTTGGTTGGGAATATAAATCCACAATCGTTTGGAACGAGGGTAATATCTCTCGTAGAACTGCGTGGGGAAGTTGGAAATCTGCTTCAGCGCCTGTTGTTATAGCGCCTGTAGAATTAATAGTTGTTTTATACAAAGACGATTGGAAAAAAACTAACGGAAGCAAAGTTTCTGATATCTCAGGTGATGAGTTTAAAGCGTGGACAAACGGGGTATGGACCTTTAATGGCGAAAGCAAAAAACGTGTAGGACATCCGGCTCCTTTCCCAAAAGAGTTGCCGTTCCGTTGCATAAAACTGTTCAGTTATGTAGATGATATGGTTTTTGACCCATTCGCCGGTAGCGGAACAACACTTTTTGTAGCCTCGAACTTGGGCAGAAAAGCCATTGGAACGGAAATTGATAAAAACTATTGTGAATTAGCCAAAAACAGAATTTTAAACGAAACTGGAACTTTAGATTTGTAAAATATGGCTAAAAAGAAGTTAACCCAAATCGATTTAGTAAAAGAGTATTTTGTTAAGAACCCTAAAAAAGATATTCCTCACCCAAAAGTTGTAGATTGGGTTGTTGCAGAGTGGAAAAAGCGAACAGGGACTGTTTTTCGTGATCCAGACCGTGCCATACGTTCACTATATCAAAGAGGATTTTTAATTAAAATTGACAAAGGAGTATATCGCTATGAACCAAGTTTCGCTAAAAAGAAAAAGCAGGAAGATTTCACAGCTGCACAAAAAAAACAAATATTAGAAAAAGACGGATACAAGTGTGTAGTATGTGGACGAGGCGAAAAAGATGGAGTTGAACTACATATCGATCATATCATTCCCAAAGACAGAGGCGGTAAAGCAACTGTCGAAAACGGTCAAGTGCTCTGTTCGCAACACAATTTTCTAAAGAAAAACTTAAACCAAACAGAAACGGCAAAGAAAATGTTTATTAACTTGTACGAACTAACAAAAATCAAAGGTGAAAAGGAATTAAATAAGTTTTCTGCCGATATTTTAAAAGTGTTTGAAAAATACGGGATAAACGGACATATAGAATGGAAAAAATGACAAACATATAAAACCAACAAACCCCATAAAATTTCAATATCATGAACAAAAAATTATTATCCGAAGTTGCAAAGCTTCAACCCGAAATGAAAGAGTGGATGGACTATATGCACCAAAATCCTGAACTAAACATGGAGACTCCCAAAACAGCCAAATACATAGCCGACAAACTAAAATCGTGGGGCTACGATGTGGTTGAAGGCATTGGCAGAACAGGTGTTGTAGCATCTATGACCGTAGGCAACGGGAAAAAATCTATCGGCATGCGCGCCGACTTCGATGCATTACCCATTTTAGAAGACAACGATTTGCCGTACAAAAGCAAAATAGAGGGCTGGTCACACCTTTGCGGACACGACTCACACGCCACGATGCTACTAGGCGCAGGAAAATATTTAGCAACAACCAAAAACTTTAACGGAACCGTCCGCCTAATCTTCCAACCCGGCGAAGAGACTATGGAAGGAGCTCCAGCAATGGTCGCAGACGGACTATTCAAACGTTTCCCCGTTGACGCAGTTTACGGAATGCACAATATGCCCGGTTTACCTTTAGGAAAATTCCATTTCCGCGAGGGCGAAACAATGGCTGCCGTGGACAACTGGGAGATTGAGCTTACAGGTAAAGGTTCGCACGGCTCAATGCCTGAACTAAGTATTGACCCATTGGTATGCGGAGCTTCGCTTGTAATGGCACTACAAACCATTGTAAGTCGTAACGTGTCGCCATGGAAAAACTCGGTGGTAAACGTGGGAGCATTTCAATCGGGCATAGCAGGTAACGCTGTTCCACAGAAAGCCATCTTGCGTTTAAGTATCCGTAATATGGAGCCTGACCTTCGCATTATGGTTCTTGATAAAATCCGCAAAATTACAAAAGCGCAAGCCGAAGCGTTTAACTGTCAATACGAAATCCGCGAGGGCGTTGCAGGAGCAGTATTAATCAATACTCCCGAAAATACTAAGTGGGCAGCAAACGTCGCAAAAGCCACCTTTGGCGAAGATCAAGTTGTGGAAAACATGCACCCCTATATGGGTAGCGAAGATTTTGCCTTTATGCTAAAAGAGGAGGCAGGAACATACTGCATGATTGGAAACGGAGATACCTTTATGGTGCATCACCCCAAATATGTTTTCAACCAAGATATGCTTAGCCGCGGCGCAACCTATTGGGTGGCTCTGGCGGAAGATTATTTGAAATAAAAAATTTACGGGGGATTTTTCATCCCCCGTTTTTGTACCATTTTATTAAATTTCACTAACTTCGCAAAATATATAAGATGTGAGACAACTTACAGAAAGACAAGTAGCTGTTTGTCACTACTTTATAAATCAAAAATATTGTCAGCGTAAATGGATTATATAAAAATATCAGGGTACAAATCAATCAAAGATGAAAAAATTGACTTAAAGCCAATTAATATATTTATCGGTGCAAACGGAAGTGGTAAAAGCAACTTTATTTCATTTTTTGAATTTCTTAACAGGCTGTATAACCGCAATTTACATGAATATGTTGCGCTCAAAGGAGGTGCAGACAAGTTCCTCCACAAAGGACAAAAGGTTACAGACACTATCTCTTTTAAAGTAGAGTTTGATAATGGGCAAAATGGCTATTCTGCAACTCTCAAACTCGGTACAGACGGTTTTGTTTTTACTAATGAAAAGCTTATTTTTCAAGGAGATACTGGGGTAGATATAAGTACTTATGATAAAGAGGCAAGAGTGAAAATTACGGATAATTATAGGGCAAAGTACGTAATTAAATACCTGAATGGTTTTAGAAAATATCACTTTCACGATACAAGTGATAAATCCCCCTTTACAAAATTGAGTTACATTCAAAATGACACTCATTATTTGTACAGTGATGGCTCAAATTTAGCAGCATTTTTATTTGAAATTAAAAATAACGACAAGGTTATTTACAATTTGATTATAAGCACAATACAATCAATTGCTCCATATTTTTTAGATTTTGAGTTAACTCCTAATAAAGGCTCTTTCATTGAATTGCGCTGGAAAGATAAATATAGTGACACGATTTATGGTGTAACAGATTTATCAGACGGTACGATAAGGTTTATAGCATTAACCGTATTGTTTTTGCAACCAAATCTCCCCGATACAATTATAATTGACGAACCCGAATTGGGCTTACATCCTACGGCTATTTCCAAGTTAGCAGGAATGATCAAGTCCGCTTCATTGAAAGGCAGTCAAGTTATTGTTGCAACACAATCAACTGATTTGATAAGTCATTTTTCTCCTGATGATATTATTACTGTTGACCAAATAGATGGATGTTCAAAATTTAACCGACTCGATACCGATAAACTTCAACAGTGGTTAACGGATTACACCATAGATGATTTGTGGAAAAGAAATATAATAACTACAGGACAACCAAATTTCTAAAAATGAAACGAGTTATTGTAATTTGCGAGGGAGTAACAGAACATGAGTTTTGCAAAAGTACACTTGCCACTTATTTCTCAAGGAGAAACATTTTTATTCAAGCCCCATTAATAAAAAAATCAATGGGCGGAATTGTCAAATGGTCAGAACTGCAAAAACAAATCACATTACATTTAAGAAATGAGCCTAATGCATACGTAACAACCTTAATCGATTATTATGGATTATACAGTAAGTATAATTTTCCGAAATGGAATGAAGCTGAACAACTTACCGACAAAAGCCAAAGAGTTGAACTGCTTGAACTTGGAATGAAAGAAAGCATTGATAATTCAATTAGGTATCGTTTTATTCCATATGTGCAACTACATGAATTTGAAGGATTGCTGTTTAGTGACATCAAGGTTTTTTATGAACAGATACCCCAAAAGGAACTTGTTGGAACAGAAGAACTAAAGGAGACTTTCGCTCAATACGACAATCCTGAAATGATTAACGATAACAAAGAAACCTCTCCATCTTACAGACTTAAGAGAATAATTCTGGGATATAATAAAGTAGTTTATGGCAATATTTTAGCTGAAGCAATTGGGTTGGAAAAAATTAGAGAAAAAAATCCTAGATTCGACAATTGGCTCTCCTCTTTGGAAAAAAATTAAGTGTCTAACCATGAATAAATTACACTTCACGTTCACCCTTCTCCTTTTTGTTATGTTTCAGGCGTGTGGAGATAAAGAAAATCATTTCAAGCTACAAACCGGCGATTTGTTGTTTTCGGTAGGAGCGGGCAACTCTGAACTTCTTGTCGCTATCCAAACCAGCACAGGAAAAGACAGGGATATCCCTTTTACTCACGTCGGAATTGTAAGCATTGAAAACGATAAGACGCATGTCTTAGAAGCAACCTCCCCCGAAGGTGTAGTAAAAACGCCAGTAGAAGAGTTTTTTGAAAAAACAGCCCTCCTTAACGGTAAATATTTAATGGCGGTTGGGAGAGTAAAAAAGGAGTTTGAATATACAATTCCAAATGCAATAAAAAACGCCGAAAAACATTTAGGAAAAGAGTACGATTACGCTTACGATGAAACAAACAATCAGTTCTACTGTAGCGAGTTAGTTCGTTTTGCGTTTTTAGATTCACTCAATAAGCCAATTTTCGAGCCTCTATCAATGTCTTTCAAAAATCCAGAAACCGACACTATCGACACCTATTGGATAAAACATTTTGAAAAATTGGGCAAACCCGTTCCAGAGGGCGAACCGGGAACAAATCCTGCAGATATGACAAAATCGGCTGTTATAGAAATCGTTCACAAGTATTATTAAGCTTATTTCGGTGTAGAACGTTATGAAATAATACCGATTGGACTATCTTAAAATTACAATTGGCATAAAATAAACGGGAGATTTTTTCATCCCCCGTTTTTTAATATTCTAACACTTGCTCTTATTTGACTCTTCGAAACTACAACATCTCTACTCCACTCACAACCACCTGTTTACCCTCAGGTATGCCATTTAAAATTTCGATATAGGAGTCATTAATTTTGCCTACTTCTACTTTTGTCTTTTTCAGAAAATAGTTATCTTCCTCTTGCCTATCCAGCACAAATACAAAGTATTCTTTTTCCTCTTGCTGAACAGCTTCAGCAGGCAGGGCTTTTGTTTCATAATTTTCAACCATTATTTTTGCCTCTGCGTAACCCTGATTAACTAATTTACTTCGGTCAGCATCACCAATTTTGGCAATACAGTCAATAGCTCTGGTTTCGGGATTGATAGTCTTTCCGACAGTAATTAACGTGGCATCAATACCTTGTGACCATCTTCCACATACATTAAAACGTACTTTTTGCCCCACCTTCAACTTCCGCAGATTCGTTTCAAAAACAGATAGTTGCAACTGCAGGCTGTTAACATTTACCACTTCTGCCAGTTCGTTCTGCATATCGACATACTGTCCGATAACCGCCTCGGTTTTGGTAATAAATCCACTAATAGGCGCGACCACCGGAAAAGATGTGTACATCTGTCCGTTTTCAATCTGAGACGGATTTATTCGTAATGCCTGGATACGGACTTTCAATGCATTGTAACTGGCTAAAGAAATCTTATAGATGCTTTCTAATGCCGTAAAATCTTTCTCAGCCCCGATATTCTCAGCCCGCAGGGCTTGTGCTCTCTCGTAGTCTAATTTGGCTTTTTGAAAATTAGCTGACGCTTCGGCAAATTGCTGTTGTAAATCCAGAAACTCAGTTCCTGAAATATTACAAACCGCCTCTCCCTGATTCACAAAATCTCCGGTTTTAACAAGAATTTTATCCACTGTTCCTGCTATCGGAGTACTTATCTTCGCTATTCCATCGGTCGGCGCAATAAGGAATCCCCGACATGCTATTTCATCTATAAAGGTCTGTACACTGAGTTCGCCCAACTGCATTCCGCTTGTTTTAAACTGTTCGGAAGTTATCTCAATTATGTTCGCTTCCGCTGTTTCTGTTGCTTCACTTCCACTTTCTTTTCCTCCTCCACAGGATAAAAATAGCATCAAAGGAAGTGTGTAGATTAATATTTTCTTCATAAAACTCTATTTCTGCAATTTATTATCATAAAAATTATATCATAATCAACCTTTTAAGGGTTTTCAATTGTTAAATAATTTAACTCCAACGCCACCCGATTATACTCCAAAACAGCTTCGTAGTATTCGAGTGTCAGTTTCAGCGCATTCTCCATGCTTACGGCGAATTCGTAAAAATCTATCTCGCCCGCTTCGTAGCTTCGCGTAGCTGTACGAATTATCTCATCACTTAACTGTTTGCCAGTATTGTTGTAGAACTCGATAGTTTCGTTGAGTTTCTGCAAATCACTCAGTAAGTTTTTGTACTTTGTTTCTAAAAAAATCAAGTTGTTTTGCAAAAGCAATTCATTGGCATTAAAGGCAACCCGACTCGCTTTGATTTTCGAACGCTTGTCTCCCCCAAAAAGAGGAATGCCCAAGCCCACCTGAAATCCATGATAGCTACGTGAGTTTTCATAACGATTATTCCCATAAAAATATCCTAACGAAATATCGGGGAGAAGTTGGTGTTGTTCGGCTTTCGTGCTGGTTTTTAAATACTCAGAACGGAGTCGATACTGCTGAATTTCAGGACTGTTTTGAAAATCGGGCTTATTAACAACTACCATTTTCATTCCATCTTCGGCAACGCGAAAGTCTTCATCAGTCTGCATCATGGCTTTCAAATTGCTGTACGCATTTTGTATCTCAACTGACATCTTGCTTATCTCCAAGGATATTTGCTGTCGCTTAGCTTGAGCATTCAGTTTGTCGAGTTGAGAAATATCACCTAAACGCAACTGTGTTTCTGATATTGAGTTCAGACGAACATATAAACTGTCCAATCGTTGAAAATAGAACTGTTTTTCTTGTAAAAACTGTACTGAATAATATGCCGAAGAAACATTTTTCGTCAGCATTAATTGCTGTTTTTGAAGTTCCTGTTCTGCAATATTTACCTCAATATCTTCCATTCTATTCATATAAGCATGCACTGTAGGAAATAAAAATGACTGATCCACTCCTATTGTATGCAAAGGATATCCGTTATCTGCTACATTTGCTTGATCGTAACCGTAGTAAACCTGCGTTTTGTCCAATGTCATAAACGGCTTTGCCAGAGCTTTTCGCTCTTCTATTTTAAGGTTGTAAGCGCCTATTTCCTTATTGTTTTTCAATGCTGAATCAACACACTGTTCAAGTGTATAGACAGGAGACTGCGCAGACAGAGTTCCGGAAATCGCTAAAAATAACGGAATAATAAAATTCTTCAATTTAAATTTTCTCACAATCTTATATTTTAATCCCTCATCGTCATGAAATATTTTGAAAAGCAGAGGTAACACAATCATAGTCAACATGGTAGATGTTATCAAACCACCTATAACCACCGTAGCAAGCGGACGTTGCACTTCGGCACCTGCTCCTGTGGAAATTGCCATTGGCAGGAAGCCCATTGCAGCAGCCGATGCGGTTAGAAACACGGGGCGAAGGCGGTCAACCGTACCTTTCATAACCAGTTCATCCATATTGGTCATACCGCTTTTTTGCAAGTCTTTCAGATGTTCAATAAGTACAATCCCATTTAACACGGCTACACCAAATAAAGCAATAAACCCGACGCCCGCAGAAATACTAAACGGCATTCCACGTATCCACAAAGCAACTATTCCACCAACTACCGACAGAGGTACGGCTGTAAAAATCATTATAGTGTCTTTCAGGGATTTGAAAGCGAAGTGAAGAAAAATAAATATCAAGGCTAATGCAATTGGTACAGCAAAAGTAAGGCGTTTAGAAGCGTTCTGCAAGTTTTCAAACTGACCACCGTAGTTGACGTAGTAGCCCGGATTAAGTTTCACGTTCTTATCCACCGCTGCCTGAATATCATTTGCTACAGATTGTAAATCACGATTGCGAACATTCACACCCACAACCACACATCGTCGCGTATTTTCGCGACTAATTTTAGCGGGACCTGTTGTATAATGAATATTTGCCAACTCGCTCAACGGAACTTGCGAACCGTTCGGAAGTAGCACGGGTAGCTTACGTATATTATCTATATCAACCCTATCGGCTTGTTGCAAACGAAGCACCAGATCAAAACGTCTCTCTCCCTCGAATACACTACCGGCAACTTCACCACCAAAAGCCGCAGACAAATAAGAGTTAAGTGTCTTAATATCAACTCCGTAATAAGCAATCCTTGAACGATTATATGTAACGTTCATTTGGGGAAGTCCGGTTGTTTTTTCCAAAATCACATCGCCTGCCCCGTCAATTTTTTCAACTAACTCTTTGATTTCTTCTCCTTTGTGACTTAGGTAATCCAAATCTTCGCCAAAAATTTTAACCGCAATATCTGCACGCACCCCTGTTATCAACTCATTGAAACGCATCTCGATAGGTTGTGTAAATTCGTAATCAATCCCGGGAATTACGCTCAACGCTTCTTTGAATTTCTCTGCCAAAGCCTCCTTAGTCTTTGCTGATTTCCATGTTTTTTTGGGTTTTAAACGAATTATCATGTCAATCTCTTCCATCGACATCGGGTCGGTTGGCACTTCTGCCGCGCCAATACGACAAACTACCTTTTCAACTTCGGGGAAATTATCCATCAAGATATTTTCCATCTGCGTGGTCAATTCGATAGTTTTGGAAAGCGATGTTCCCGTTTTCAGTACTGGCTGGATAACGAAATCACCTTCGTCGAGTGTGGGAATAAATTCACCTCCCATCCTGTTGAAAATCAGACCTGATAGTATCAATGTTAGAAAAGAGAGTGTAAAAACAAGAGCTTTTTTATTCAAAGCCCATTTCAAAACAGGCTGGTAAGATTTTCGGGCAAATTCGACGATTTTATCAGAAAAATTCTTTTTATTCACATCAACAGGACGTAAGAACATGGAAGAGATAACGGGCAACCATGTCAAGCAGAAAATCATTGCACCGATTATAGCAAAACTAAATGCCAGCGCCATAGGACGGAACATTTTCCCTTCTACACCTTGTAATGAAAGAATTGGAATAAAAACAATTAAAATTATAAACTGACCGAAAATTGCTGATTTCATCATGGTGGACGCACTATCTTTTGTGATTTCGTCGTTCAACTTCAGTCTCTCTTCGGTAGAAGCGTTCCGAAACTGTAACTGATTGGCTGTTAGCCTCACCACAACATATTCAACGATAATTACTGCCCCATCGATGATAATTCCAAAGTCGAGCGCACCGAGACTCATTAAGTTGGCGTCGATACCAAAAACATACATCATTGAAAGGGTGAAAAGCAGTGATAGAGGTATCATGGAGGCGATTACGAGTGCCGAACGCATATTTCCTAAAAGCAGTAGAACCACAAAAAAGACAATTATACAGCCGAAAATCAGGTTTTCTAAAACGGTTGTCGTTGTTTTGCTAATCAACTCACTTCGCTCTAAAATAGGATTGATATAAACACCTTCGGGAAGAGTTTTTTGAACCTCAGCCACCCGTTCTTTCACTTCGTTGATAACCTTCTTGGAGTTGGCATCTTTCAGCATCATAATCTGTCCGAGCACTTTTTCCCCCTCGCCGTTAGCTGTAATGGATCCAAAACGATTTGCGTAGCCGAAATGCACTTTTGCAACATCTTTTACCAAAACGGGAATTCCACCTTTATTTTTCACCAAGATATTTTCAATATCTTCGATAGACTTTACCTGACCATCGCCACGGATAAAATAACTTTCGCTTTTTTTCTCAATGTACGCTCCTCCAGATATACTGTTGTTGTTTTCCAATGCCTCAAATACATCCAACAACGTAACATCTAAAGCCTGCAAACGAGCGGGATTGACAGCCACTTCATACTCCTTCAAGTAACCTCCCCAGCTATTTACTTCCACAACTCCATCGATACCGGAAAGCTGACGGCGTACAATCCAATCCTGAATAGTCCGCAAATCCATAGCTGTGTAACGATCTTCATAGCCGGGTTTTACATCAAGCACATACTGGTAAATTTCACCTAATCCTGTGGTAATCGGTCCCATTTCAGGCGTTCCAAACCCTTCAGGAATTTCGGCTGAAGCACTCTTGATTTTTTCGGCAATAAGCGTTCGGGGAAGGTAAGTTCCCATACTTTCCTTGAAAACAATAGTCACCACGGAAAGTCCGAATTTTGAAACGGAACGAATTTCCTGTACGCCTGGCAGGTTCGCCATTTCAAGCTCCACTGGTGCTGTAATAAATTGCTCAATTTCCTGTGTAGAGAGATTATTTGAAGTGGTAATAACCTGCACCTGATTATTCGTAATATCGGGCACAGCACCCACCGGGATATTGAAAATAGCATATATTCCAAATCCTACGACAGTCAGTGTGAAAAGAATGACTATCAATTTGTATTTCAGACTAAAACCAATAATTCTATCAAGCATAAGGAGACGTTTTGGGAGAATTCATTAACAAGATTCTATTTACGTAAAAAAGAACAAAGCTATGTATTTTATTTTACGTAATTGCTTAATGGCACTTTAAAATATAAAATTTAGATTTGTTGTACATAAAAAACATACATGAAAAGTAAATTTCAACAATTTAATTTTCATACTCAAAAAATAAACCAAATCGAAAAAACAACGAAAAAAATAAAAAGTCATTATTTATTATCTTTGTAAAACTATAAATTTTTATCATAGACTCCAACATAATACTTATCTATGAAGGGATATATACATATTTATACCGGCAACGGCAAAGGGAAAACAACTGCTGCATTGGGACTATCATTAAGAGCAGTTGGCGCAGAGAAAAAGGTTTTTTTCGCTCAATTTGTGAAAGGAGAAACCTACTCAGAAGTTAAAACTATACAAAAGTTTTTACCCGACATCACAATAAAGCAGTACGGGCTAAAATGCTTTATCTACGAAAAGCCCTCGCAAGCCGATATAGATACAGCGCGCAAGGGGCTTAAAGAAGTTTCTGAAATTATTTTATCGGGCAAATATGATATGATAGTTTTAGATGAGGCAAACATAGCTATCTACTACAACCTCTTTACTGACGACGAGCTTATAAATATTATTAAGCAGAAACCCGATGAAACTGAAATTATTATTACAGGTCGCTATGCAACAGACAAGCTAATTGAATCTGCCGATTTAGTTACTGAGATGAAAGAGATTAAGCATTACTACAATCAAGGTGTACAAGCGAGAAAGGGAATAGAAAGCTAGAAAAATGAGAATAGGCGGATTTACAAAACAAAGTCTTATCGACTGGGAGGGGAAGGTCGCAGCTATTGTTTTTACAAAAGGTTGCAACTTTCGCTGTGGATTTTGCCACAATCCCGAATTGGTTTATCCTGAACTAATTAAAAGAACTGAAGATATACCGGAACAAACAATTTTTGATTATCTCTCGACCCGAAAAAACTGGTTAGACGGTGTAGTTATTACAGGCGGAGAGCCAACCCTACAACGCGATTTAAAAGATTTTATCGAGAAAATTAAAAAAATGGGCTTTGCCATAAAGTTAGATACAAATGGTTCATTACCAACAGTTTTAAGAGAGCTGTTACAAACCAATCTGCTCGATTATGTTGCTATGGATATTAAAACCGTTTTTGAAACGGAAGCATACCAGAATATCTGCGATATAAAAGACCAGAATCTACTCACAAAGGTTAAAGAGTCTGTCGAAATACTCAAAGAGTCAGGCATCAACTACCAATTAAGGACAACCGTAGTTCCTAAATTTCACACACAAGAGATAATACGCGAGTTACAAGAACAGTTTTCGTACTGCAACTACAAATTGCAGGAATATAGGGAGACGAAAATCGTATCTACAGACTAATTCGCTCCTAAAAATATTGATTTTTAAATCTAATTTTCAGCAAGTCAACCATTAGTATCTTACTTTAAATCGTTTCCTCACAGGCTTACTTCTCACAACAACATCAACCTTTTCAAAAATCGTAGTATCAATACTTGAAAGGATATTCTCGGGAGCAATTAGAATTTTCCCAGCAGGATGCTCCCAAACCGAAAACCGACCCTGAATCTCGTTGTGACTTGCGTGATTTAGTTTTGCACCGTAAAAACTTGATAGTTGCGCTATATGACGCTCAACCGGCACTGTCGAATCGGCAACAATTGAGTGTACGCTTTTGGATTCCACAATATAAATCGGGCTGCTTGCTGTTTTAAAGACGTGTATTTCGCTACTGTTACCGAGAATATGGCTTTTGGTTGCCGAATATATCAAAAGTGAACATAATAGTGTCGATAATCCGACTAAAGTTCTGGGACTGTGCGATTTAAAATAAGAGTGCGCTATCAAGAAAAGTGCGTAAAGGGCAATAACTATAACCACATCGATATAAATTCCGGTAATCTGGCTATAGGGGAGTTTTGCAATCAACTCGGTAGTTCCTGTCATAAACTTTAGCATTAGGTTAACGCACCACGCAACTATCTTAGCCAAAGGCGCATAAAAACTTAGTGCCATAAATAAAATTGCCCCTTGAATAATAACTCCCACCAACGGAACAATTACAATATTCCCCAACAGAAAATATAACGGGAACTGATTGAAATAGAGCAAACTAACGGGCGTTGTAGCAAGTTGAGCCGATATCGACAATGCGCTAAGACTCCATATCTTATCAAGCAGTTTGTTTTTAAAACAGAAAAGGTTGTATATGGGTTTATGGAACTGGAAAATACCAAATACCGCCAAATACGACAACTGAAATCCAAGATCATATATTATATTTGGATTAAAAATCATAAGGAAAAATGCCGAAGCAAACAGCGAATTTTGTCCTGAATACTTTCTACCTGAAGCCTCGCCTACAACTAAAAACGAAAACATTAACACAGCTCGTTTTACTGACGGAGCCATTCCTGTAAAAAAGGCATACAGCCAAAGTGCAGTAATTACTATAACGATTCTTAAAATCCTACCTTGACGGAAAAATGTTAGCGGTTTAACTATCCAGCTAAGAACCAAATAGATAATACCCACGTGCAATCCGCTGACAGCTAGCACGTGCATTAATCCTGCTGTTGTAAATGCACTTTTCAATTCGGGGTCAAGACTTGCCTTGTCACCTGTCGTTAGGGCTATAAGCACGGCATTTTGATTGCCAGTAATTCCAAACTTTGTAAAACATTGCTCAATCCAAATCCTGATGCTCGATAGCCACTGTTTTATTTGTGTCGGCTCGTCATAGCCTACAATTGTACATTTGCCTTTGGGAACGAACGAACTGTAATAAATCTGCTTGCGGTTTGCCCATGTTTTGTAATCAAATTCGCCGGGATCACCGCGGTTTTCTATTTTTTGAAGTCTTCCGGTACAAAAAACAATATCCCCCTCTTTTATTTCGGTTTCAGTCGTATCGGCAAGTAGTCTTACTTTTACTGTTTTATCGAGAAATTTATGATTATCAGCAAAGTACAATCGTCCAAGATATCTATTCCTATTGTTTATCCTGCCCTCGTTTTGTTCAATTATAATGGTAAATCCGCTATTGCTTTCAAAGTCAGGCAAATCGTTAAGAGGCTTTGCATTTTGCGCCAATATAAAACCGACTAAAAAACAGAGAGCGTTAAATCCAAATCCCCAAAAAATATCAATTTTTATGTTTTTTATTAATCCGTAAACAACAAGCAAAACAGTCCAAAACACAAGAGCTACAGACAATAACCATGTACTTTCAATTTCGAAGTATTGAGCCGTAATAATCCCCGAAATCGTAAATAAAAAAAGACGAAAGAAAGGCGACTGCTTGATAAATAGTGCCATTATGTGAATGATACGTTAAATTTTTAGGTATTGTATCTGATAATCTCGTATAGTCCTTTGAACGAGAATAGTTTGAGCAATACTGACAACAATAATCCAACAGATATATATATTACTAAATAATAGTACCAACTGAATGAAAAATGTTGCCGTAAAATAGTAACAAGGAAACCTAACATCACAATCGCAACTAAAAAAAGAAAAAACTTAACCGCATATTGCTGTCGCACTTTAAATCCAAAAACTTTTACCGCAATAAAAACTTGAGCAGAAGCGGCAAATGTTTGTGTAACAAGACTTGAAATAGCTGCGCCAGTTGCCTGATAACGAGGAACTAAAATCAGGTTAAGAATAATATTTAAAGCCATTGAAATTGATGCCATTGTATTTAGTTGTTTCATCGACCCGTTTGCTGTGAGCAGAGTGCCGAAAATATAGGTTGTTGCAATGGGCACAAATCCAAGAATAAGTATTCCAAACACATTTACACCATATGCATTTCTGTGATGGTAAAGCAACTGTATAATATCGTATCTAAAGAAGAGACACCCAAAGGCTAATAAAAGAGCGGGAACAATTAACAACATAAGTGCAAGTTTTACAATTTGTCCCACATCTTCCTTGTTTTTAATCATATACGAAAATATAGGAAGTAAAAGCCCCGCAAACAGATATCCAATCATTGTTGCCGCATCTAACACTCTAAAACCTTGAGCATAAATACCAGCATCTGCTGCACCTTCGGGCAATAACCGTTCAATCATTACAGAATCAATTCTGTTGTAAAACGCCATTAGCAATATAAGCAAGGCATACGGGAAACTCTGTTTTAGCATTACGCGGTTAAAAGCTAAATCGAAATGGATTTTAAATTTATCAACTTTACTGATTACGATAAGGAGTGCAATTAAAGCGGTAATTGAGTATGATAAGGTTTGTGCATAAATAAACCATTCGATTTTAAACGGTGTTCCTGTGGCTCTCCCCCAAAGCAGATAGGAGCATATAATAATCATAAGTGTTCGGTCAACAACAGACATTACGCTGTCTGTCTTGAACAACTGCAATGCCGAGATATTACTACGCAGATATAAAATAAAAGAGGACAAAAACTGATTAAACATCAGCAATAAAAGCATATTAAGCTGATAACCACGATATCCGACAATAAGGGCGGCTGATAACGTTATCACGGCATAAAAAATTGCCAGCAAGCCCTTGAGTGCCACAAGGTTAGAAAAGTGTTTTGAAAGCAAAAATTGATGTTGTGCAATATTGCGATTGTTGTAATTTGTTATACCAACATCCAACAAAATATTTAGAAGCAGCGAAAAATTAAAAAGGGCAAAGTACATTCCGTAAGCACTTTCCCCAACGGCAAGTTGTACACTTCTATCTATTCCAAACACCCAAAAAGGCTTAACCAAAAGGTTAAGGAAAATTAAAAGGATAAGGCTGGAGACAAAAGTTCGTTTCAAGTTGGTTGTTTTTTAATGACTTGCAAATATAAATATCTTAAAGCAATTAACAATGCGGTGCACTGAGCAAAGCGTTGCATTGAGCGTAGTCGAATTGTCGAAGTGCGTTCACTGAGCGGAGCCGAAGTGTACAATGAGCAATTAACAATTTTGGGTTACTAATTTCTTTCAACATTTCGGTGGTTATTGAGCAGACCGAAATGCTACGCTCACACTTCGACTTTGCTCAGTGCACCGCTTCGACAAGCTCAGTGACCGAGTGCACCGCTTTTACCAACATTTAATATCAATTGTTTTTGAACCATTAAGGCATTAAGAGAGGCAGTCTCAAAAGTATCATTTAACTCCTTAATGGCTTAAAACACAATGCTAATAGCATTTAGCTACATAGCAACGAAAAACCAGCAAAATAGCCATTTTTTTGTATTCGTAAATATATTGATTAGTGGCAAGACTATTGAAACAAAATTCATAGATAATACGTATAAAGTTGTGGAAATTAGTATATTTGTAACAAGATATATGAGTTATGGATTTACAAACTAGAAAATTAAACGTTATTGAATATTTAATACATATTCAAGATGAAGATGTGTTTAAGAAGATTGAAGATGCAATCTTTAATACAAAGGTTGTAAAAAAAGAGTCATTTACAGAAGAACAACTGATAGAAAGAGCTAGAAAATCTAATAGTGACTACCTCTCAGGTTGTTATAAGACACAAGAACAACTAGAAATTGAATCTCAAAAGTGGTAATCGAATGAAGGTTATTTGGTCTGACTTTGCTTCTGAAACACTCAAAGAGATTTATGATTATTACAAAAAAGTTGCAAGTGAATCTGTTGCACGAATAATCTAAGAGAATATTTTTATAGCCACAAGACAACTAATAAGTCACCCAGAATCAGGACAAATCGAAGAAACTTTATTGCAACTTGGAGAGGGGCACAGATATTTAGTTTGCAATAACTACAAGATTATATATAAGAAGGTTAAAGAAGGTGTTCTGATTACAGATGTTTTTGACACTCGTCAAGATCCAATAAAGATTAATAATCCGAAAAGGAAACCAGAACCCTGATACAATTAGCAATAAAAATCAGCAAGATTGACACTTTTTTTTGTATTCGTAAATATGTTGGTTAAATTTGCTATTTTGATATCAATTGTACCATTTATAGATATTTGTTTAGTAATCAACGATATAATACCAATATGAAAACTCTTGAAGTAGGTCAAAAAGCGCCAAATTTTGAAGGAATAAACCAAGATGGCAAAACAATTAAACTTAGCGACTTTGCCGGCAAAGATTTAATTCTTTACTTCTATCCAAAAGACAATACTCCGGGTTGCACAGCAGAAGCATGTAATTTAAACGACAATTACTCAAGTTTAACAAAACAAGGATTCGAGGTTGTTGGCGTAAGCCCTGATTCTGCCACATCGCACCAAAAATTTATTGCAAAACACAATTTGGCATTTAACCTTATTGCAGACACCGAAAAAAAGATTTTAAAAACCTATAATGCCTGGGGCGAAAAGAAAATGTATGGCAGAACATACGAAGGAGTGTTACGCAAAACTTATATAATTGATAAAGAGGGTAAAATAAAACTTATAATCAACAAGGTTGATACTAAAAACCACACAGCACAAATCCTTAAAATGTTGGAAGAAGCAAAATAGTTGCTAAGAAAATCAACCCGACGAAACCAAAATCAGCAAATTTAAAAACGAATAGGAACAATAAACAACTCAACAATATGGCAAAAGAAAAAACAGAGGAGCAGAGCTTAAACGATGAAAAATTAAAAGCTCTAAAAATTACTCTCGATAAAATAGAAAAAACATACGGCAAAGGAACCATAATGAAACTTGACGACACCTCTATAGTGAAAGTACCCGTAATATCGTCAGGTTCAGTAGGTTTAGATGCTGCTCTTGGAATTGGCGGTTATCCTTGCGGAAGAATTATAGAAATTTACGGTCCTGAAGCGTCGGGTAAAACAACCTTAGCGTTGCACGCTATTGCCGAAGCGCAAAAAAACGGAGGTTTAGCTGCTTTTATTGATGCGGAGCACGCTTTAGACCGCGTTTATGCAAAAAATTTAGGCATTAAGTTAGACCAGCTATATATATCGCAGCCCGATAACGGCGAGCAAGCTTTAGAGATAGCCGACTCGCTAATCAGAAGTGGCTCGATAAGCATTATTGTTATCGACTCTGTTGCTGCTCTGACCCCTAAAGCCGAGATAGAGGGCGAAATGGGCGATTCTCGAATGGGATTACATGCACGACTTATGTCGCAAGCGCTTAGAAAATTGACTGCAAATATCAGCCGAACAAACACAACCTGTATCTTTATTAACCAGTTACGCGAGAAGATAGGCATAATGTTTGGCAACCCTGAAACCACAACCGGCGGAAATGCTCTTAAGTTTTACGCCTCGGTTAGAGTCGATGTTAGACGAATATCAGCAATAAAAGATGGAGAAGATGCACGCGGTAGCCGTACACGCGCCAAAGTGGTGAAAAACAAAATGGCTCCACCATTTAAAAAAGCTGAGTTCGATATCATATATGGCGAAGGTATCTGCAAAACCGGAGAGATAATTGACTTAGGTGTCGATTTTGATATTATCAAAAAAGCAGGCTCGTGGTTTAGTTACGGAGAGACCAGACTTGGACAGGGACGCGAAGCTGTAAGACAGTTATTGGCTGACAATCCTGAGCTGCAGGCGGAAATAGAGGAAAAAGTCGTAAAAGCCTTAGAGACAGCTCCTCTTGATGAATAAATATCTAATAACCTATTGTTGGGCGCTATACTAGAAAACAGACAAACTGCAAGTTCGTTAGTAACTTTTAAAAACTAAAAAATAATAATAGGAGTATTTTAAGTACCTTTGTAAAAACAGGACATTTTAATGAAAAAAATTATATCTGACAAAGCAATAAAAACCAGACAATATTGGATTGAAGAAATCCGAAAATTGAGTGGTAATTTTGGAGATGATCCTGACAAATTAGAAAGGGAATTAGAAACAGAAATCAAAAAAAATGGAATATCTTCTTTGATTGACCATTTGCGTCTTTGTGGTAATATTCCTGAAAGTTATGGACACGACACTAGTGAAGAAAAACTTTACTCAAAATATACAGATTGTTTGCTTTCTTTAGCTTATTCTTCATTAGGACTAAAAAGTTTAGTATTAAAAGAGAGAGCAGATGCCGCAGATGTTGAGGCATTCGCTAAAGATTACAGCTTGGTTGCAGACGCAAAGGCATTTAGACTTAGTAGGACTGCAAAAAATCAAAAAGACTTTAAAGTGCAGGCTATGCACGGATGGAAACGTGGGAAACCTTATGCAATGGTAGTTTGTCCAATATATCAACTGCCAACCTCCTCAAGTCAAATTTATCAGCAAGCTACAACACAAAATGTGTGTATTTTCACATATTCACATTTAGCATTACTTCTTTCATATTCGCAAGTTGAAGGAAAAGTAAAAGCACAGCAACTTTTAAAAAAAATATTTGAAACAATAAAAACTCTAAATCCTTCTAAAAATGCTACCGATTACTGGTTGGCGGTCAACAAAACAATTCTTTCATTTTCAAAGAAAATCCAACCAATATGGGATATTGAAAAAGGAGTAGCAACTGAAAGTATTTCAATTGCAAAAGAAGAAGCGCTAACATTTTTAGCCCAAGAAAGAGAGAAAATTATGCGAATGTCCCATAAAGAGGCATTGAAAGAACTTATAAAAGTACATAAAATTGAAAGCAGAATTAAAACAATCAATGCTATTTCGGACAATGGTTTGTTTACATTAAAATAAGGAAATACTATACATGGATAAATATTTAAATAAAATAGTAGAAGGTAATTGCGTTGAAGTTATGCGACAGTTTGACGACAATGTTATCGACCTTACTGTTACATCGCCGCCTTATGATAATTTGCGAAATTACAAAGGATTTGTTTTTCCTTTTGAAGATATTGTAAAAGAACTTTTTAGAGTTACAAAATCAGGGGGCGTCGTAGTTTGGGTTGTTAATGATGCAACGATTAACGGCAACGAAACAGGTACAAGTTTTAAACAAGCATTATATTTTCAGGAAATTGGTTTTAATCTTCACGATACAATGATATTTAAGAAGGCGAACCCAATTCCTCAAATCTATCGCAAGCGATATAATAACGAATTTGAGTTTATGTTTGTGTTTAGTAAAGGAAGTGTTAAAACACATAATCCCTTGATGATTGATTGTTTACATGCAGGTTTAGAGCTTAACGGAACAACCTACAAAAACTTCTCTAAAAACGTACAAACCAGAGGAAAAATGGCAAAGCCAGTTAAAGAGAAAAAAATTAAAGGGAATATTTGGGAGTATGTTGTTGGGAAAAGACAAGAAGACCAAGAGGCAAAAGGGCATCCTGCTCCTTTTCCCTGTCAGTTAGTAAGAGACCATATTATTTCATGGACAAATCGAGGCGATGTTGTATTAGACCCAATGAGTGGAAGTGGTACAACAGCAAGAGTAGCAGCAGAAATGGGTAGAAAATACATTGGGATTGACATAAGCCATGAATACTGCGAACTTGCAAGGAAAAGAGTAAAACTAATTGAAATGCAACCAAGATTATTTATTGTTGAAGAATCAGAAGAAGTACTGCACCCAACATCATGTATAAGCAATAGCGTGGATTGTAGCGATATTTAGCAGCTTACCTCGCATCAAGTTCAGTGTAATTTGACAGAGCAGTACTTCGAAGTCCACCACTACTCACATACGTAACCATTTTTCAGATGAAAAGAGTAACACAGATAATTTTAATATCGTTTTTTGCATCTCTTTTAAGCTCTTGCGGAACAAAGCAACCTAAGAAAGAGACATCAGAAGAAGAACCTCTCTCTACAACGCAGATATTTAAGAAAAGCATTGACAGTCTTACAGTTCTTATAAGAAAAGATCCTCAAAACGACACCTATTTTAGCGAGCGTTCTAACATATATTTTTTACTTCAAAACCTTGATAGTGCGATTAACGACATTGAAATTGCCCATCGGCTTGCTCCCGATAAAATGGGTTATCTTTTAAGACGCGCTGATATGGAAATTATGCGTGGTCAGGTGGTTATGGCTAAAAACGCTTTAACAAAAATTATACAACGTTATCCTACTCACTTAGAGGCGAATTTAAAATTGGCAAACCTCTATATGATTACAGAAGAGTACATTATGTCGAGAAATATACTTAACATGATTATCAAAAGTGAGGAGAATAATACTCAGGCGTTGCTAATGCGTGCTATGGTTAGCGATCTTGAGGGAGATAGCAAAAGTGCAATCGAGGATTTGATGAAAGTAGTTACTATTGATCCTAAGTTTTACGAAGCACAAAACTATCTTGGTCTTCTCTATTCTAATGAAAGAGAGGATATTGCTATTGATTTCTTTAACAATGCAATAAATCTAAGACCTCACGATATTGAGCCGCGATACAATCTTGGAATGTATTTTCAAGAGACGGAGAGAGAACAACAGGCTCTGAATCAATATTTTGCAATTTTGAATGAGATAGATTCACTAGCTCTAGACCCACTCTTTAATATTGGATATATCTATCAAGATATTGGACAACAAGCCGATGCAATAAAATATTTCGAAAAAGCAGCTAAATATTATCCTTATGAGGCAAGAATTTTTTACAGATTAGGGTTAAGTTATCAACTATCGGGAGATAGAGAGAATGCGATAAAGTATTACGATAAAACCTTAGAGATTGAACCAAATTTCGATTTGGCATTCGACGCATTAGAGAAACTTACACGTAAATAACAATTTAATTTATATGAATGACCGTATATTTACCTATTTTTACATTCTATTTGATAAAACAGAAAAAATCTTTCCAATACCACATAGAAACATAGAAAATGCAGTTAATTGAAAAGGAAATATTGATACAAGTCTCGACTTGTCCGTTTTTTGAAATCACGCCTCAATCATGCCTGATAATCAACAAGTTGTGTATAGAAAACATTCGAATTGTCGCACTAAACGCAGAAATTAAGAAATATTTGTTTTTAATTTGTTAATGCTCTCACAATGCGGTATTTGATTTTTTTTGTTTTTTTCAAATATCAAAATCTAAGAGGGTTAACTTTATAAAACATGCGTTATTTCTAATATTGTTGTTTTTTTGTCGCACAAATGGACAAGTCGGGAAGTGTTGCATAGAAAACTTGTTTTACACATAGTAGCTTGCTACTATGATTATTGTGTAACTATTTTACCTTACATATAAAAACTATGTGACTATGTGGTTATTAATTAAGTAAG
>Ga0208694_1001242_pt1 | contig 32400 bp, 34 predicted proteins | sample AD_UKC078_MetaG_FD_184442 | JGI IMG/M metagenome (GOLD analysis project Ga0208694, IMG submission 184442) | Active sludge microbial communities of municipal wastewater-treating anaerobic digesters from USA - AD_UKC078_MetaG (SPAdes) (version 2) | ecosystem: Engineered > Bioreactor > Anaerobic >...
GACCTTCAGTGTCCGCTTCCTTGTTGAAGCCTCTGCCATCGGTCTTGATGAACTCGATCTGGTTGACGATCATGCGATAACCTGATTTGGGGTTGCCGTGCTCGTCATTCCACTTCTGCTGGTCGAGCACGCCGTTTACAGCAACTCTGGCGCCCTTGTGCAGGCACTTCTGGGAAAGTTCAGCCAGCTTGTTGTAGCAGACGCCTTTGATCCATGAGGTTTTGTCTTTTCCCGAGCGAAACGCCAGGGAAAAGGACGATATGGAAACTCCGTCCGGGGTGTAAAACTCTTTTGGGTCGTCTCCGAGATTTCCTGTTAAGATGACTTGGTTCATTTGTAATTCCTCCTTAAATGGTTTTTTTGTTAATTGTTGTAGAATTTTTCCGTGAGCTGCTGGATCTTCAGGACAGGCACGTTTTTCATGTCGCCTTTGAACCAATCGCTCCAGTCTCTGGCCCAGTCCGGACGGTAATCATCCGGCGCAATCCTGCATTTTCTTTCATGGCCGATAACGTTCTCTTTGCAGAGAAGCACCGGGCAATAGTTGCAGACAGCGTTGAAGCCATAGATAGCAATGTCATTGATGAAGGTGCAGTTGTCCGGACACTTATCCGGGATTTGATACTGACGGGCGATAATCATTTTCCCTCCTTTCTATTGTTGATGGAAACGGGAGAGGAACAGAGTGGCAGCGAAGCCCTAGCCTGCCTATAATACCCTGCACCTCTCCCGGGTGAAGCTGGATCACGGCAAATCTGTTGCGATGCCATATCCATCAGCTCATGGTTTTCAGTTTCCCAATTTTGAAAGTTGAGTCGGACAGGTCCTTCAATATCAGAAGGATTGGGGATGCTTTTGGTGAAGCGACAAGACAGCTCATGCCGGGTATGAAATACCCAACGGAATGCTTTCTCTTGTATTGAGTTGTCCGATGATTTAACTGTGATGTTTCAGATGAGCTGATAAGGTTGATGACAAGATGATTCTTAAGCCGCCAGAGCCAGACGGATTTTCCTCTTGGGAAGATCCTCGATGGATTCCGTAATGGCATTGTTGAGAGTGGTCATGGCGGTCTTCATACGTTCCTTCATCTGGGCATTGTAATTCAGCCCATAGGGAGAGATTCCGCTAATGGTGTCACGGGCAAGGCTGGCCAGTTCCGTGAGTTTCTGGTCATCGAAGATGTTTCTGGTGGTCAACTCAGACAGGAACTCGCTCAATTTATTAAACATGGAGCTCTTAATGGTCTTGGGCTGACTGCTGTCCTTACTGAGCTTTTCAACAAGGTTGTTGACGATTTCAGCAAATTCCTCTCTCAGGGCGACAGCGGCCATATCCCTGGCTTCGGTCATCATGTCCTCGAATTTCTTCTTTTCTCGTTCATAAATCTCCGGTGACAGAATCTTCCCCTTTCCGGGCACATCAATGGATATGAACTGCCAGTTGAATCTGAACTTGGACTGAATATCCATCGGGTAATCCGCTTCATTGAACAGGTCGCCCAGGTGTCTTTTGGCTTCTTCTCGTGCCAGGTCAAAGGTGGCCACGAATGCCTCGACTTTTTCTTTGAAAATATCTTTCTGATAGTTAAGGCGTTCATCCACAAAGGCCAGGGACTCTTTCGGGATGAGATACAGTGATGTGATGGGAAATGGAAGGCTGTACTGCTTGACCAGGTTCCGGGCCTGATGGGTCGATGTGTGCAGCGGCCCCAGAACCTCCGGATTGATAAGCAGTTTCCGTCCACGAAGCCACTCCGAGTTCTGGGAGACTTTCGTCATGTGGCTTTGTTCAAGCATTTTGCTTCCCATCCACGTTGAGGTGGACAGCTGAATCAGGCACGCTTTCTTGAATACATTTTCAAATTCACTCATGTTCTTATTCCTCCTAATTTTATTGGGTTAATATGATTATCCGCACAGTTGCAGATACTTCTTGGTTTTCTGTTTCCCCACGAAATACGCGGGAGTCAGCTTCCGGGCTTTCTCCTGTCCCAGCAGGTTCTTGATGAACTGACTTTCTTCCAGGCAGGACTTCCCTTTAAATCCTTTGGTTTCAATGGAGATTTCTCCTGTCTGGCTGACTTCGATAATGATTTCTTTCATGGTTGATTCCTTTTTGTGGTTTCAGATGGTCATGGATTTTAATATCATGTTTTCAAAGTTCTTCTTTCCCCGGCGGCAGGCGTCACGAATGGATTGATAACCCTGATGCGAAACAATCAGATGGTCATGGAGCTTAATATCCAGTAAGTTGCCGCAGCTTACGGCATTTTGCGTAAACGTGATGTCGTTTGTGCTGGGTGACAGGTCTCCTGATGGATGATTGTGCGCTAAAATGATGCAGGAAGCATTGGCCAGGATGGCGCTCTTGAAAACTTCCCGAAGGGTCGATCCGCAGGTGTTGAGACTGCCGACAGCCAGGGTATGGATTCCCAGAAGGTAAAGCTTTGTGTCCAGCATGATGGACAGAAGGGTTTCCCGGTCAGCAGGCGCCAGTTCGTGTTTGATCAACCGGTAAGCATCAGCGGCGCGGGTGATCTGGATCGGCGGCAGCGGGTTTTCTTCCTTGATCAGGCAGACTTTGCAACATGAGTTTTTGTAATGGGTCAGATAATCAACAGGGTCCGGTATTTTGCTTTCCGGAGAATACTTCCTTTTCAGGATGGATTCAGCAGTCAATAAAGTTCCTCCTTTCTTACAATTCGTTCACTTTTATATGCAGACGGTCGTAAAACCAGTCGGCAATAAGTCTTCTGTGGCAATGTGGCGCATATGCTTTCTCCCAGCACAGGAGAATGGCGTTTTCTCCCAGGGCGGCATAGACTTCCTCAGGTTTAAGGTTGCTCAGAATACGGTCATGGTAGATTTCAGTGTATTTCTGCCAGGATATTTCCTGCTTCTTGTAGCCCTTTACCAAAGCCCACCCCGGACACAGCTTGCGACACTGCCTTGCGTTTTTAAGCCAGGGCAGATGTCTGGGATAGCTGTTGGATACGGCGATCAGGTTCAGTCCCGGCTCTCTGATACGGTTGGAGAAGTAGTATGAGGTGTGCATGTTTTGTTTTTCCTTCCTGCTCTTGCCGGTTTAAGAGAGTCTTAAAACCAGTCGCATGGACTGGTCTTTCTTGATTTCTCTGACCTGGTACTTTTTGAGTTTGGCTTCCCTTTTGATACGCTCAATGGTGTATGCTTGCTTGAGAGTACCGGCGTCAGAACCTATCTTCTGTTCCAATCCGCCGGCGTGCCATGAATCCCAGAGGAGGATGTATTTTGTTCCTCTTTTGACGACGCCTATCTCATAGGTGCATTCCGGGACTTTGATGGCATGGTCGCATTTGCCGAGATCATCAACATTGATTCCCTCGGGCAGGGGATAGTCGCCTACTGAGCGTCCGTACCATTGATAGTTCTGCTGATTTTCCTGGAAGATAAAACCTAACCTTCTACATGCCAGTTTCAGGTCTTCCAGGGATTGGATTTCCAGTTCGATTTTCGCAACATGGCTCAAGGTGTTTCTCCTTTCTGATGTTTTAAATGATTGTCAGCGGCAAAGAATCTGTTTGATGGGCATTCATCCCAGAGCTTGCCGGGCTTTAGAATAGATTCAAGGGAATAATTTGATCTGGGCGAATCTTTACGAAAGGCCATTTCAATCGTTTTCCTGATTTTCAGGATCAGTTTGTATTGTCCGACATTTTCATAGTTATCCGCGTTGATCTTTTTATCCATTTGAATAGCTTCTATCGCCCGGCACTCAAATTTATCCAGAATGCCCATGATCTCATTTTGAGAAATCGAGTCATTGGTAAGATAATGAGTTTTGATATTGATTCATCTCCTTTCCATTAATGATGAGAGTAAAATGTTTACAGATGGCTATTCGCCTTACGCTGCTTCATTTCCATTGAATCCGCAGATGTCGCAGGCGGACCTGTCTTTGCACATTTCACAGACTTTCTGCTGGTCAATCAGTGTCGGCAGTTTCAGGAATATCGCATTCAGGGTTTTGGTCATGGGTTTCCCCAGCGCCCAGGCGAGTCTTCTTAAAGTTGCCGATGCTGAATCATTCAGTTCCGGTGTGTAAGCCATAATGCTTCCTCCTTTCTTTCATATTGTTTCTTCTTGAGCTCTGGCCGGTAAAAAGTAGTCCAAGATTTCTTCACCGACGGAATCTTTTCGATAAACCTGGCGTATCTTCCTTTGTTCGTCAGGAAGTTCATCCGGTGTATTGGCCATTCTGGCTCTGGTTTTTGCCCATTGTCTGATGGCGTCAATGTCTTCCCGCATGGTACGGGATAGTGGAACTAAGGCGTCAAACGCCTGGTCGAGACCATCGAATAATGAATCCTTGGCTAATTGTTCAATCTCCGCTCCTGTGTAGCCGTTGAGCCGGTCATTGAAGCTGATGGGAATATCCGAGCCCCATTTGCGATTCATGATATTGATGATCTCAATTCTTTCTGTTCTTGAAGGAAGGTCGACGAAAAACGTTGCGTCAAACCGACCTGCTCGAATAAACTCTGGTGGAAGTTGTGAGATGTTATTTGCTGTAGCCATGACCAGGACGGAGGATTTGGTTTCCTGCATCCAGGTGAGGAAATGGCCGAACATGCCGGCGGTGGTTCCCGCGTCGGTTTCACCGCTGGATTTTGTTCCCGCAAATGCCTTCTCCACTTCATCAATCCAGACGACTGCCTTGCCAAAAGCGTCGATCAGCCGGGTGGCTTCTCTCATGCGTCTTTCACTCTCGCCCACTAAGGAGTTTTTCAGTGAGCCAATATCCAGACGGATCAATGGCCAGCCCAATATTGATGCGGTCGCTTTTGAGGCTAATGATTTTCCGGTGCCGGGGATGCCGACCAGTAGGATGCCCTTGATTTGTGGAAGGTTGGTGTTGTTGTCGGGGTTGAATGCTTGTGAGCGGTTTTCAATAAAGGCTTTAAAGTTGTTCAAGCCTCCTACATCGGCGATGTCCGCGGGCTCCCAGAACTCCATCAGCCCTGATTTGCGAATCATCTGTGACTTGGCCTCCGATATTACTCTGGTGGAGAAGTATCCTTTCTGGATGAGTGACAGGGCAAAAGCGGTCTCACTCTCGAAAGCAGTCAGGCCCTTGGCGGCGCGGGCTGCTTTACGGTTGGGTTTAATGTTTAAAGGTTTGCCCAGGTCGTTCTGGAGGGTATAAAGTTCTTCACTGTCCGGTAGCGGCATGTCTACCAGATGAAAGAACTTTTCCACCTCAGGTTTTAGCTGAATGATGGGCGACACCATGACCAGCGCGCAGCCGGTTGCTTTCCAGCGGGTGATTCCGTTTTGGATGCTCTGAATGACTTCAGGGCTGTCCAGAAACAGGTGCAAATTATGGCAGATCAGGACTGTGTCCTGATAGCCATTGAGCCAATTTAACGCTTCGACCGGGTCTTTGATCTCGTCAATAGGTTTCTGTGTTGTTGCTTCTCGAATGCCTCTGAGACAGTCCCAGATGACAAAAGTCCAGCCTTCACATGGCAGGGCTTCCTCTGCGCGATGCGGTTCCTGCGTGAGGACGCATAAGGCGGGAAAGCCGGCTTTCAGATAGTCGTGGATCATAGATAATACCTCCTTTAAATTGAGTTTTTTGTTCTCGCCGCAAGGACGAGTGATTGGTGAAGTTTCAAGTGTCCCCGTGGGGCGACTTGAACATACTGGCTGGTTGATTAAATTCAGATGCTACCGTGGGAGAGTTTGAAAATCAGGGTGCATCAAAACTATCAAGAGTTTTGGTCGGTCCTGATCATCAAAACCACCGGTGGTTTTGAAAATAATGATTATGAGACAAAAGAGAATGCCCTCGTGATTAGCGAAGGCAATGGTCTCTGGCGGACAATGTGGCGGGAAGTGTTGGTTGGAAGGAATAGTGAAAAGCGGTCAGGTCCTTGATTTACAAGTAGCTCTGGCCGGTATTTATAAGTATTATTTCTATAGGAAAGACGTGAATAAATGATTTTTTTGAATGAGATTTCTGTGTAAATTATGACGTGTCTGTATTGAAAATCGGCAGAGGTAGAGAGCTTCTTGACTTATACTTATCAGGTTTACCCTTGGTTCAAATGTTCATCAGAAGAACTGTCACTTCTTGCCATCTTTTAAGATGTCAAAGTTTTCTTCCTTCTTCATAAAATCAGCTCCGGGCGGCATGGAATCAGGATTATTGACAGACAGACGTTTGGCGTAATTGTAGGCGGTGATAGCGGCAATCACATGGCAGATCCACCCCAGCAATCCGCCCGATCCGATCCAAAGACCGGGCGTGATAATCAGCCAGAAAATGCCCCGCCAGAAAGTCCCGTTATAAAACTGTCCGACACCGGGGATGATCAGGCTCAATACGGCCGCTATCCCGAAATATGTTATATTTGAACTTGGGTAGAACCACTTTGTATTACTGCCAGACGGTCCTGATTTTCACCTTACGAAGATCCTTGACCAGCATGGGTGGCAGATCATCATTTGTCTTCTGTTCAACGAGAATGCCTTTTTCTGCGATCCAGACTTTTCCTGGCACCAAATCGCCAAAGATCACCATGTTCTTACTGCTCATTCGACAAGAGTAGCCGATCCGCTCTGTTCTGACGCCGTCTGTAGCGCCCGTTGCCCCGGAGATGGCGTCGCAGATTGTTCCATCTTCCAGTTCAACCATCGATGCCGATGAAGAAGGGCCATTGGGAACATCAGATGCCGGTAATGGTTTGACAAGCTTAAGGACAAATCCGGTTGGCCTTTTAATATCAGGTTTGGCGTCGCAGATGATGGTTGTTTTGTCTTGGGCGGTATAGCATGGGTCAAAGATTTCATTGCCTATCATGCACCGCCAGACATTCGACCGTCGAATGATATTGGAATTGGTCCAGCATGAACCTTCTCTTGTGTCTGAAGGAATTGGTGGAATGAACCTGATGACCTTGGTTTTTGTAATTTTCTTTGATGAACCGGCTTGAGACATGACTGGAACACATAAGATGACCAGGATGGCCATAAGCACTGATAGATAAGGCTTCCATGATTTCAAGTACAATTCAGTTCTCCTTGTTTTGGATGCCGGCAAAATTGGATTATGATTATATGGGAAACATTGACCAAGGTCAAAGAGAATAGTTCTGTGTGACGAATGCAGGCGCGAGCTGGAAAGTTTATCGAAAAACTGCATCAGTCCTGAATCTTGCCGCATTAAAAAAGTTATAAAATCAAATTATTAAGAAACTTATATAGAAATTATTATTAGGTAATAAACTACAAACCAAAGGAGGATTTACACAATGGGAACCAAAGGTATCACAGCAATCGCGGGAGCCGTATTGGTCGCTATGGCTTTTGAGCCGACGACACTTTTCATGAAACTCGCATACGGGCTTTTCGGAGCAGCAGCAGGATCGATTGTCGGAGAGACGATTGAAACGGAAGCTGTAAACGTGAAGAAGCAGATCGAAGAGATGAAAAGCTACAGAGACTATCAGGCTTTCAAAAAAGGTCAGGTACAAACGGAAGCGACATCCTGAAAATCCCATCAAGAGTAGAAGAATATCTCTGGCAGAGAATCATCTGTCAGAGAATTTCTTTTTTTTACAGGCGTTCGCTCAAGGTAAATCTGAGATTCAAGAAAATCAGATAGAAATTATACATACATCAAATCACTGTTTTGGATACCGTGCATGTAAAAAGTGCATTGTATTCAAAACCGGCGCGATCATGTTTTGATCATTGACCCTGTCACACTTCTGGCAAATTTGTGATCGGGTCAGAGATCGCGACATGATTGCAATTTGATGAGCAGAAATCTTTCGAAAGAGGGGTTTCTGTTTTTTTTTCGATTCTGACCGCGGTAAAGAGTAAAAAATTTTCCCGGTTTTGCTTGTATATGTAGAATCTTCAATATGGTCCGTTTTACATAGCACTAAATATTCAAATTACATACGTGCCTACATAACCAAAATATCTATATGTAATTGATATTAAAAGATATTATACTTGACTTTTGCCGAATAATTACTAAAATGAACTTACAAAAAAATGAAAATGGTTTCATTCAGTTCTTTGACAATTAGCGCGGTAATCATCTTTTCACGGACCCTGCAGGCGAATGAATGGGAGTGAGTGTCGTCAAAATGCTGTTTTAGATGATTTAGTGTGTCAGACAAAAAATTTTGCTCACATAATTCAGGGGCAAAATATTGTGTCCGGCTTAATCTTTTAATAGCAATACATCAAAGGAGAGTTTTTCATGCAGCGATGGAGTTTTAACAATGGAAAGTTTGCTTTTTGACATCAAGCAGATTTCCCAGTATTTGAATATTAAAGAAAAAACAATTTATTATAAAGTAGAATCGGGTGAAATCCCTTATTATAGAATCGGTGGACTTATTCGTTTTAAAAAGGATGAAATTGATGCGTGGCTGGAGGCTTGCAGAAGCAAAAATCGGCAGGCGGCAGCTCAACACAAACCCAGGAACAGAAGAAGAAAATCGTCCAAGCATTCAGCGGATCTCTTCTCAAAGATTATCACAAAGACCATTGACGTAGAAACCAATAAATATTACTCTTCCAGTCACGGGAAATCAGACCGGATCAAGGGACCCAAACAGGAGGTGCAGCATGGGTCTATATAAAAGAGGTACGGTCTGGTGGATGAGTTTTACTCATCAGGGTCAGCAGTTCAGACGGTCCACGGAAACGGAAGATAAGAAGCTGGCCCAGCGGATCTTTGACAAATTAAAAGGGGAAATTGCAGAAGGAAAGTGGTTTGAGAAGCCTGTGGGTGATGACTATACATTCAAGGACCTGATGGATAAGTATATGACTGAATATTCTTCGCTTAACAAGGCACCAAAATCCCATGAAAGAGATAAGGGATTAAGAAAGAACCTTGAACCGGTATTTGGAGATATGATTTTGACGGAAATAACTCCGCTACAAATATCAGACTATAAGGTTAAGCGAAGGATGGAAGGGGCAGCACCGCGGACAGTCAATTATGAACTGACTCTCATGGGCCATGCATTTAACTTGGCAGTGCGTGAATGGGAGTGGCTGAATGATAATCCGGTTAACAAAGTTCAAAAAGAAAAAGTGAATAATTTGATTGAACGCTGGCTGACTCTGGAAGAGGAACAGAAACTGAAGAAGGCATCACAAAAGTGGCTTCAGGAGATCATCATTTTTGCAATCAACACAGGCCTCCGCCAGAGCGAGATTTTGGATTTGAAGTGGTCGCAGGTAGATATGGATCGTCAAACCATCACTATTTTTGAGCAGAAAAATAAAAGCGTCGATACGTTGCCGCTCAGTCAAACCGCATTGAATGTCCTCCTGCCGAAGAGTGAGAATCCGCACAGTGAAAACGACCACGTTTTCCAGAATACTTGCGGAAAAAGGATTTTGGCGAGCAATCTCATACGAGCATTTCAGGAGGCGGCAAAAAAATCAGGGATCAGAAAGCTTCGGTTCCATGATCTGCGTCATACCTTTGCCACAAGGCTCGTGCAAAACGGGGTGGATCTACTCACGCTGCAGAAGCTTGGACGTTGGAAGGAAGTGAAAATGGTTATGAGGTATGCGCATCATTGCACGGAGAGTTTACGGACGGGAATAGAAGTGATGGACAGGATCCAAGGCAAACCTATCACAAATTTATCACAATCGCAGAAAAATAGAGCCCGGAAGCCAGTTTTAAAGCTTGTAAGTGCTTGATTTAATTTGGCTGGGGAACAAGGATTCGAACCTTGATTAACGGAGTCAGAGTCCGCATCGTTACTTTCATAAAGTTTCACTCATAGCATAAAATATATTGACATTTAAATAACTTATCACTATATTACAAAAAAGTGTAGCTTAATGAAACATACTGTTTCATAAGAAAAAGCGGTAAAATAGCGGTAAAAAATGAATCTGGCAAAATAGGGAAAGCCTCGCGCATATGAAATGGATTAAGACTGCACATAAAGGTTTAAGATACTACGAACACACCTCCAGAAAGCACGGTAAAAAGAAAGACCGTTATTATTCTATCAGATTTAAAGTCGACGGCAAGGATTTTACTTATGGCATCGGCTGGTGGTCCGATGGAGTTCCGCAGGAAGTGCTCCGCAATGATCCCAATATGGGTTTTGAAGAATATTGTTTGACGCAATTGAGGTTATTCAAAACGAACATGAAAAATGGAATCGGCGTGACATCGCCTAAGGAAAAGCGGAGAATTGCCAAGGAAAAGGAGTTGCACGAACAGGCAGAGCAGGAGCGATTGGAGAGAGAAGCTGTAACGATCAAGACATTTTTTGAGGATACCTACTTGCCGCTGTCGAAAGCCGACAAAAAAGAAAAAACCGTCGAACGTGAAGAAAGCCTTTTCAAGACTTGGATTTCACCTGCGCTAGGCCATCTGCCGATGAAAGATATCAGCCCTTTTCAGTTGGAACAGCTGAAAAGGGACATGGTAGTGGGTAAACAATCGCCACGGTCCATTGAGTACGCACTTTCAGTGATAAGACAAATATTCAACACGGCTAGGCATCTCGCTGCATTCAGCGGTGACAATCCCACGGCATACGTGAAGTTTCCGAAGCCAGACAATGGGCGAATGAGGTTTTTAACACGGACTGAAGCTGATAAACTTCTGACGGCGCTAAAGAAAAAAAGTGACGATGTTTACGAAATGACTCTCTTAAGCCTTCATAGTGGATTGCGCTTCGGCGAAATCAGATCCCTGACTTGGCAAGACGTGGACACCGAAACGGGAATTTTAATAATCAGAGACGCCAAAGCAGGATCGCGTTACGCTTTCCCGACTGAACAGGCGTTGGAAATGCTTAAGGCGCGGAAACAACGATTAGACGACACCAAGAAAGGAAAAAAACTTGAACCGTGCAAACCTTCCGATTTCGTATTTGAGGGCCGCAATGGGCAGTTGAATATTTTATCCTACACATTTCGCCGCACGGTTGATGAGCTAGAACTCAACAATGGCATTGAAGATCCACGCCTGAAGATCTGTTTTCACAGTTGCCGGCACACTTACGCTTCGTGGATGGTCGAGCAGGGGCAAGATCTCTATACCGTCCAAAAGCTACTGGGCCACAAGACAAATGTAATGACCCAGCGATACGCTCATCTATCCGAAAATAAATTAAAAGATGCAGCAATGTCTCTGGGTCAGTCCTTGACACCCAATGTCAACAATGCAATACAAGAACAGGCCGCACAGGTTGGGGGAACTTCCAGCAATAAATGATCTCGTCAAAAACAAAATTTCGCGAAACTACGCCAGTCATATCCTCTTAAATCAATCTTTGGAACCAAATGGTGAATCATGATTAAAAAATATTTCAAGCTTGGAAGACTTAAAGATTTTTGCACCGGTAATGAGCTGATGAAAGCATGGAATGTATCGGGACAAGATATCGTCGATTTTATGTTGAAGGGCTGGCTGGATGCCTTCAAGTTCATTGAAAACAGTAATGTCGCTAGTTTAAAATATAAATTACCAAATAAAAACAATACATTAAGCCACCTTCAAGACGAAGTAAGCAAAAGCATCGTCATAGATCGTAGCAGCACTGAAGCGGTAATTATCAACGGAGACATTAACCACGATATAGTTTTTCAGAAAGCAAAAAAGTTGAGCGTAGATGTCCGGATACAGCCAACGAGCAAGCTATCTTCATCATATCGTTTACCTACAGAACAAGAATGCGAAGATCTTGCATCATTTTTATACCAAGCACAACCGGACTCTTGGTTTTCTCCTATCTTCTCAGGTAATGAAACTCCTCCCTGGTCAAGGAAAATATCATTATCAATCATGAGTCATTCCATGCCAACCAAAGATATCGTTAAAGACCTGTATTTCAATATAAGCGATGTGAATGATTTTGCTGAAGAACATTGTTTGCCGCTGATTAAGCAATCCGATGGCCAGCAAGTTTATATAAACAAGCCGCCAAACCGGGAGGTTCAGACAGCCAAACAATCTAATATTTCGGCGACGAATTATTTTCACCGCGAAGGCAATGGCTGGAATATTGGTTTTGAAGGGAAAAGGGCAATTTTTCCGAATTACAAGTATATTCGATATATTGCATTCCTCTTGGAAAGACCTTGCATGCATCTATCAGCTTTGGATCTCCAAATAGCTGTTGATGCCGATTTTAATACGCAAGGACAAATATCAAAAAAACAGGCACTGGACGAAGGACTGTCGCTCAGTCACTCTATGAAAGATCATGAAGTCTCATTAAACCAACTTCGAGAAACGGAGAAATTAATCAACAAGTATGACGACGAAAGCGACCCCTTAATAAAATTCGATTTAAAGCGTGAACTTGACCAAAAAACAAAGACTTTATGTAAAATGAATTCTCTAGTTGATGAAGATGGTAACCCATCGAAGCCGCCAAAAAATCATAAAATCGACGACCCCCAAAAGAAAATGGCTCAGAAAATTATTAAAAAGGCACTAGCAAATGCCTGTGAGGCCTTTAAAAAAGGTGGTTTAAAAAAACTGGCCAAACATATCGAGGAGAATATCAAACCGTCAGGCAATTATGATTTCTGTTATCGCGATTTTCACACGAGGTGGGACATAATAAATTAAAGTTTTTTTATTTTTAAATTACAACATTATAACATATTGTTTCTGCTTCATTAATTAACTGCCATCCCCCCTCCATCCTACCTAGGATGTCTGCTAATCCTACCCGCTACCCCCCCCATAACCTCCAGAAGGGAACATTAAGTCCCCTTACTAAATTATTATGGAGGAAATTATGGAAAATTTCGTTCAGAACCCGGATCTCTCAGCGTTGCTCCAGGAAATGCCGCCTTTTGTGGCACGAAACCATCCCCGCTTCAAAGAATGGACAGGATACTCAGGCAGGACGATCGCGAACATGGACTGTCTCGGGCAGACGACAGCCATCAAGAGAATCATGCTCGGCAACACCACTGCCTATGAGCGTGAATCGCTGGTCAAATGGCTGGAATTACGTTCCAGAATCATCAACGTAAGCAGGAGGTTATCATGAATCAATTACAAACTACTTCTGATCTGCCAAACGGATGGCGTGAAGACCTCGGAACATACTATCAGCAACAACGCTCTTTAAACGATGGTCTTAAGCCTCTCACGGATCTGCTTGGCGACCAATTAGAACAATATTGGGAACCCGACGAGGACGCCAAAATGGTGCTCTTATCCCAAGATGCTGAAATTTCCTGTTGTCGCATCTTGGCAGACTATTTCAGAGGTAACGCAGCCCTGGTTGACGCTGCTTATCGCCACTTTGGATTATTTGAACCTGAATCATGGGACGAAATTTACCCCAACCATGATAAAACATGGGGGCAAAAAGTCATTGAGCTTGTTACATCCGAATATAGTCTCGAACGAGAGTTCTTTCCGGAAGACTCAAATAAAATCGAGTGCTCCGCATCGGGTGGGTGGCCTCGACCGATCTCCTTGAACGACCGTTCAGATCTGCCAATATTTCCAATTGACCAAATTCCGGATCCTTGCGGCTCTTTCGGTAGGTTCTGTTCGAAACATGCCCAAGTGGACCCTGGTCTTGTGGGCAACACGATCCTCGCAGTAGTATCCGCAGCCCTCGGTGGAAAAGTCAGCATCGACCTCGGAACACATGAGGAACCTATCAATATATATAGTGTCGCGAGCCTCGAAAGCGGCAACCGGAAATCTACTGTTATGAAAGAGTGTAGCGACCCAATAAATCAGTATCAAATTGAGCAGCAGCAAATAATGAAAGATCGAATTACGGAGGCAAAAAGCAAGTTTTCGATATTACAGAAGCGACTCGAAGCGCTGCAAAAAGACGCTGCCAAATGCAACGATCCTATTGAGCGCGCAGATATCATTAAGCAATGTAACGACGTTATTGCCGAAATGAATGCCAATCCTGTCCCAACGAATCCAACCTACCTCGTTGACGACATCACCACGGAAGCGCTGGGTCAACTCATGGCCGACAACAACGAAAGAGGAGCCGTGCTTTCCGCAGAAGGCGGTCTTTTCAAAAATATGGCAGGTCTTTACAACAATGGCATGTCCAATATTGATTTATTTCTAAAGGCCCACGCCGGAGACGGTTGGCAAAGCAACCGCATTGGCCGGGAGGCAAAATTTATGGCAAATCCCGCGCTCACACTCGGCTTGGCAGTCCAGCCTGACGTGGTTGAAGAAATATGCAAGAATGATGAATTTCGAGAAAGGGGCCTGAAAGCTCGATTTCTCTATGCTATATGCCGATCTCGCGCTGGCTATCGAAGCAGGCATAGTGATATCATTCCGCCGCATTTAAAAATGGCATACAATAAAAGAATATTATCTCTCATGCAAATGAATGCGCATCGCACACTGACACTAACGCCTGATGCTCAATGCATATGGGATTGCTTTTACGATGGTATCGAGACAGAACTTCGCCCAGGAGGTCACCTCGTAGAGCTTGTCGATTGGGGTAGTAAGTTACCGGGAGCTGTCGCTCGCATTGCAGGTTTGCTGCATTTTGCCAATTCTTCGACTTCTGCGGATTTAGCGGATGGTTTCCGGGAGGCTGATAAAATTAATGTGGATACTATATGGTCCGCAATCTGGATCGGAGAGTATTACATGGAACATGCCAAGTTTGTATATAATATGATGAAAACAGATTCCACACTTAAAGTAGCTCATACAATACTTGACTATATAACAAGATGTAAGCCATTGGTATTTAAAGGGAAAGATTTATTTGACCATACCAATCTTCATTCAATGGAGAAAATTCAGGACGGAATAAATATCCTCATAAAAAAGAATTATATAAGGCTAAAATCCCCCACTGTGGAGCATAGGCGGATAGGTAGGCCCCCGTCACCTTCCTATGAAATAAATCCACACATATTTTTCCCACACGGATAGAAGTCGTCCGCAAAATCCGCAAAATACTTTTTACCGGTTGTCAGTCTGTTTTTACTAATATTTTAACAAACAAGGAGGTGTGTCCCATGGAAACCGAAAAAGAAAAAATGTGCCGCGTCGTCATCGTGATGACCCAGGAGGAAAAGGACAAACTGAAGGAGCTGGCCGACATCGACCATCGCTCGATGAGTTGCTTTATGCGCTGCCTGCTGATCGACGCGGCCAACAAAGACTTCTACGAACAATGATCTAGAATCCTGGCACGCTGCCCCGGAAGATGAGCCTCTCGGTAAAAAATACCCTGAGGCTTATTTTTTGATGTGCTTCGCAAGCGCGCTGACACCCTACCCCATTTATCACTGGATATTCACCCCCCACCGGGTTGCAGCACGGTGCACTGCTGCCCCGTGCTGCGCGCATGGTGCAATGCCGCCGGACGCGATGATCTTTTACGGCAGAATTTGCCATGACATTGTCTTTCAAATCAATTATAATCCCGCGCATTAACCGCATCATAATTCATTCCGGAGGAAAGACCATGACACTGCACACTTTCAAAACCACGTCAGTTGTAAAGCAAACGGGAATGCAGGTGGAAAATGAGGCCAGGGGCTTCAAGACCATCGCAGATGAACCCAAGAACCTGGGCGGGACCGATACGGGGATGAGCCCTACGGAAACCCTGCTTTGCGCTCTGGGTGCCTGCCAATGCATGACAGCGCGATTCTTTGCCGGGACACTCAAGATCGAACTGGAGGAATTTCGGGTCGATATCGAGGGTGATTTGGATATTATGGGCTTTCTTAAAGGCGATTCTGGCATACGTCCCGGCTTTCAGGAGATCCGTTCGACGGTCCACATCAGGACCACTGCACCGCAGGAAAAAATCGCGGAACTCATGGCATTGGTGGAGAGCCGCTGCCCGGTAAACGACACCATCCTGCACGGAACGCGGGTCGTCGTTCGGCACATCGTTGAGAATGGTTGATCCCTGCACCTATGCGCACAAAGGCCTTTTGCAGTAGAATATTTCCGAATTTGTTGTTGGCGATCCTGCTGGTGGGAATATCCGCAGTCGCTCCGAGCCATGCGGCCATCCGCACAGTCATCGGCACCGTCATCAAGGTCTCTGACGGCGACTCGATCCAGGTGGTCACTCCCGAGCAGACGAAGTTGAAAATACGACTCTACGGGATCGACGCCGCTGAGATGCCGGGAACCGGAACGCAGCGCTATGCTCCGGATGCACGGAAGGCCCTGGAGAGCAAAATCAAGGGGCGCCAAGTCAAGTTGGACATCATCGACATTGACAAATACCGCCGGCTGGTGTCGATTGTGTGGCTGGACGGGCGCAACATCAATCTTGAAATGATACAAGAAGGCCACGCCGAGGCCTTCGTTGAATACCTGAAGCCGCCGTATCGCGAACAGTTCCTGAAGGCAGAGCGCGAGGCGCGAGGCGCCAGGCTCGGCATCTGGTCGCTGCCGGACTACGAGCGGCCAAGGAACTTCAGGAAACGGCTGAAGACCGGTGGCGGGGAGTAAAAAGAGGATCGTCCAGATGATGCATGCTTCCTGCAACAGAGTATTCGTTAACTAAAAACGTCATGCATTCTTTCAATTGGCAGCGGCCACATGTCTTCCTGGAAATTTTGTTTTTGGCAATTTTCACCAGAATGTAACCTTTTTAATTGATTGCATTAGCTTCGTCTTCTATCTCTCAGACAAATATCCCATGATATGCCAACTTGGCTTAAGCGCGATTAGCACGAAATAACAAGCAGCAAAAGTGATTATGCATCGATATTTAAGCACTTTTTTCTTTGCATTATTTTTCCAAAAGGTTAATATCGCACTGCACATCGGAAAAAACCAAGTTGCTATATTAATTGTTCGGCGCGGAGGCACCGACAAGGTACGCGATGAGCAAAGCCCTATTACTCAGAGTTGGCATCGATTCGGGGTGCGGTGGCACGCTGGGACCGATCTTTCCGGACCGCACGTTCGAATACGTGCCCATACCAGAAAGTCCAGAATACGTGAGTCCACGAAGCGTGTATTACCGCGACTTGCCGGCGCGCCACGGCGGCACGCTGGCGCAATACGTTCCTGCCCGATACCGCATGGCGGCTGCCCATTACGATCCGGAGTTTGAGACCTTCACTTACGGGGATCCGACCCGGAATAAGCGCGCCCAACTCCTTCGCCTTATCGATGGGGACCTATTGATATTTTACGCAGGGCTACGTCCGGTTGGATCTCGGGCCGCAAGCCGACTCTATGTCATCGGCTACTTCACTGTTGCGTTCGTGGAATGTATGAAGGCAACGGACCCCTGGCCCCCGAAGAATCATCCGCATATACTCGGGAATGCGCACCTCCGCCGCAATCAGCGCGATGACAGCCTGGTTGTGGTATGTGGGCACACTCGGGCGAGTAGGTTGCTCGATCGAGCGATTGCGATCTCCAATGAGGCGCAACTTGCCACGCCCGAGGCCGAAAAGCGAATGGGCATTCGTGGGTCCCTTATGCGCGCTATCGGAAGATGGGTTCCCCAGGAATGTTTCGATGATGCCTTACACATGATTATCCAGCGAGGCACTGCATAATGGCCGAAGAAAAATGGATAAAGCGGGTATTGATCTATAAGAGAACGCACGAGGGCGATCCTGATCCCACAATGGGCGTGTTCGGGAATGATAACTGCATGAAGACTGTTCGCGGATGGAACTACGACGCAGTAATTGGTGTTGGAGGGACAAGGCCAGAACATCAATACCAGGGAATCGCAGAGAAGCTCAACTGGATCGGGATCGGTCCACACAGGAGCGGTGATGTACGCTGTCCCAAAGTGGCCTTCGACCATTTTTTGTATGACGGCCAGAAAGGACCGATGCTACGCGACATCTCGCCGATCCTAGCACAACGAATGTATCGCAAGAATGCGAGACTGCTCATCGCCACGCCAACTTCGTCGGAGTGGTCGGATGTTAAGAACATTCTCGATCTTGCGAGGAGTGCATCGCCTTCGGGTCAACTCACGGGCGCGCCTCGACGGAACTTGCACAAGAAGGCTGACGAATGCTGATCAAACTCTTGTCGTTCAACGTCGGCGGTTTGTAAAGCCGAACAAGAGAATCCAGCCGACACCTAAGAACAGCGCGGCTGATTCTCGCCATTATAAGGATAAAATAAAAACGAAGGCTGGGATTCCACGGCATCTAAACATGGCATCAATCCGAGACGAGTCCATAAACCAAGGAGAACAGGAATCATGAATGGAAATAATGTCCATTTGACGCAGTTAAGGCCGCCGCTGGCATTCGTGACAGGAATCGTTGCCATCTTCCTTGTTTTAACGTTCTTTTGCATGCCGGCCATAGGCGAAGTGATAACAGTCACGCATTCAGTCAAGCAGACCTTCGGCGGCGGCCAGTCCCCGGATGACGCCCGCATTGCCGCCATGGCCAAGGCAAAGAGGGAGGCGCTGGAAAAAGCGGGAACCTATATTGAAAGCCTGACCGTCGTCAAAAACTCCCAGGTGGAAAAAGACGAAATACTTTCCCTGGCCGCTGGCGTTCTCCGGGCCGAGGTTGTTTCGCAGAAGAATTTCGCTTCGGATGATGCATTCGGCATCGAGATTGTCGTCAATGTGGTTGTGGACACCTCCGTCTTGGAGGAACGGGTCAAAAAACAGTTGCAGGACAAAACCCACCTGAAACAGCTCCAAGATTCACAGAAAAGAGAAAAGGAACTGCTCCTGAAGGTGGCCGAGCTTGAAGAAAAAAACAAGCAGCTGGTGGCCAATAAACAAAGCACGAAAAAGATCAGCAAGGAATTTCAGCAAACTTCCCGTGGATTGACGGCGGAGGATTGGTTTCGCAAGGCAGCCGCACTGTGGGATGGGGAAAAACATACCAACCCGGAAAAGGCCATTGAATATCTGGACAATGTCATCAAACTGGAACCAAATTACGCCAGTACCTATGTCAACAGGGGCGCTGTTTACTCTAATCTAGGCCAGACTCAGCGGGCCATCGAAGATTTCAACAAGGCCATTCGGCTGGAACCGGATAATGCCCTTGCCTATTACAACAGGGGCGCTGTTTACTCTAAGCTAGGCCAGACTCAGCGAGCCATCGAAAACTACAATGAGGCCATTCGGCTGGAACCGGATTATGTCAGTGCCTATAACAACAGGGGCCTTGCTTACACTGATCTCGGTCAGTATCAGCGGGCTATCGAAGACTGCAATGAGGCCATCCGGCTGAAACCGGATCATGCCAGTGCCTACAACAACAGGGGCGTTGCTTACTTAATACAGGGCAACAAAAAGATGGGGTGCCGTGATGCGCAAAAGGCCTGCGCATTGGGAATATGTAAATTGCTGGAGTTTGCTAAAGGCGAGGGACTTTGCCGTTGAGTCTAATTTTCACCTTGAAAGTGCCGAACGCATTATCGACATTTCGAGAAAAGCTATGCTTTGTTTTAACTTTTGACACGGACCTGATCAGGAGGCAGCATGGAATATTGGATTATTTTTTACTATATCTTTCTTGCCCTGGCTCTGTGGCTCCTGGTTGCTTCTGCCAGCAGGGTCAGTGAAATCGACATTAAGGCCCCCAGACCGGTAAACGTTACCGGCACGGCTGATAAATGCCCAAGCTGCGGCTGCGCAATAAGTGCCGGTGCCATTAAGTGTGGCCATTGCGCGGCGCTGATCAATTTCTTGAGGTAAGCAGCATTGTTGCTATTTACCCGGAGATTATGGTAGCAATGCAAGTGTCCATTCCATCATGGAGGGCTGTCCAATGAAAATCCGAGCAATCATTACTGCCGTCTGTATTTTTTCAGTATTCATTTCCTGTTTCATTCTACCTACCGCCAGCATCAGCGCCGAAACAAAAACCTTCATCAAAGAATACACCTACCAGGCCGGTGACGAAGACAGCAAAAACTCCTGCCGGGTAATCGCGCTCAGAGAGGTTAAAAGGCTTCTCCTGGAGGAATTGGGCACGTATTTGGAAGCTGAAACAGAAGTGAAAAACTTCCAGATGACAAAAGATCAGATCGTTACTCTGACGGCGGGAATTGTCAGGACGGAACTGATTGAGGAAAAATGGAATACAGCAAATTTTCAATATTGGCTGAAGGCGAAAATAACAGCCAATCCGCAGGACGTGACCAAAGCCATCGACACCCTTCGCAAAGACCGGGCAAAGGTAAAGGAATTAGAGGGATTAAGAAAAAAATCCGAAGAACTTTTAAAGGAAAATGAACGGCTGACAAACGAGTTAAAGACGGCAAAGGGTAATGAAAAAACAGAAGCAGCAAAGGCATATAAGCAAAATATCGATAATTTAAGCGCAACGGAATGGTTTGAAAGAGGCTCTGAACTGGTTTTATCCGGCAACCACACCGAGGCGGTAAAGGCATTTAGCAAGGCAATAGAACTAAATCCGCAGGACGCAGAGACATACTATAAAAGAGGGAATGCTTATCGCAAACTTGGCAATTATCGGCAGGTGGTTAAGGATTACAGCAAGGCCATAGCACTGTATCCGCAGTACCCGGCGGCTTACATTAGCAGGGGGGATGCTTATGCCAATCTTGGCAATTATCGTCAGGTGGTTAAGGATTGCAGCAAGGCAATAGAGCTGGATCCACAGTATTCATTTGCTTACATTAGCAGAGGGGATGCTTATTACAATCTTGGCAATTATCGGCAGGCGATTAAAGATTACAGCAAGGCCATAGCACTGTATCCACAGTATCCGGCGGCTTACATTAGCAGGGGGGATGCTTATGGCGAGATTGGCGATTATCAGCAGGCGATTAAAGATTACAATAGGGCGATAGAGCTGAATCCGCAGGATGCAAAGGCATACAATAACAGGAGGGTTGCTTATGACAAGCTTGGCAATCATCAGCTTGCAGAGGCATACAATAACAGAGGGATTTCTTATAATGATCTTGGCAATTATCAGCAGGCGATTACGGATTATAATAAGGCCATCGAACTGAATCCACGGCTTGCAGAGGCATACTATAATAGAGGGGTTGCTTATCACCATCTTGGCAATTATCAGCAGGCGATTAAGGATTATAAAATCGCCGCCAGACTGGGACTTAAATCTGCACAAAATTATTTGGGATCAAAAGGCATTGAGTGGTAGCGAAAAAAACAAGGCGTTCATGATAATTTTGTCGTGAGGAAAAGTGATTTTTCCCCCACGATCGTCAAGAAGCAAAAAACCGCGGAACCTAGAAAAAGCGGGGATGACATGAACCCGGTCGAAAATATCTTTGCCGACATGCCGGACAACCGGAAAGACGAGCTGATTGAGGCGATCCTCCAGACACCCGGCCTCCACATTGAAAGGATCGTCTCCCACGGCCAATCCTCACCCGAGGGGTTCTGGTATGATCAGGATGACAACGAATGGGTCATTTTGCTCAAGGGGAGCGCCGGCCTGCGCTTCGAGGGACAGGAAGACGTCCTGGCGCTGAAACCCGGCGACCACATCCGCATTGACCGCCACCAGAGGCACCGCGTGGAATGGACAGACCCGGATCAAGAAACAGTGTGGCTTGCCGTCCATTATCAATGACTTCAGGGCTGCGCATTCATATTATCCATGTGGAAAGGGGAATGGACAATTCATGGCGGAGAAATTTGATTCAAAACAACTGGTCGAATTTAAGGAGCTGCTCATGTCAGAGGTCATCCAATCCGAAGCGTTGATCAACATTCTGGACAGGAAGGGCCTCGTCAGCAAACAGGAGCTGCTGGAGGAGATGAGAAGGGTCCAATCGTCAATGGTCAAATCACAGGGGTGAAGAACCAGAAAATTTAAGGGGGAGTCTCATGGAATACCAACAGGTCCAGTATAAGCCCGGCAAAGTAACGCAGATCATCTTTAACCGACCAGAGTATCTCAACGCCCAAAGTTATCAAATGCTTGCCGAAGTTGACCGGGCCTTCACGGCAGCCGCCTCCGACAAGAATTGCGGAGCAATTGTCCTGTCCGGTGCGGGGCGGGCCTTTTCCGCGGGCCACGATCTGGGAACGGAGGAAGAAGTCAAGTATTGCCGGGAACACGGCCTGACGGTGCCCAATGATACAGACCTGCCGAAGAAAGTGACGGATATGCACGAATGGTTTGTGAAAAAAACACTAGACTGGCGCAACTGTGCGAAGCCCACCGTGGCCATGGTGCATGGTTATTGTATTTATGCCGGATGGATGCTGGCTGCGGCGATGGATGTCATTTTTGCTGCCGAGGATACCCTGTTTCTTCCCGGCATGGTCGAATACTTCTCCATCCCTTGGGACATGGGTCCGCGCAAAGCCAAAGAAATCCTTCTCGAGCATCGGTTCATTACGGCGGCCGAGGCCCTTGCATACGGGTTCGTCAATCGGATCTACTCTGCGGACCAGTTGGAGAAAGAAACCCTCGCCTATGCCGAACGCGTGGCTGACAATTACCTAATGGCCCCCGCATGGACAGGAACGATCAAAGCATCCATCAATCACATGCAGGACACCATGGGGTTCAGCACCGAAATTGAGACCGCCTATGCGAACTTCTGTCTCATGCTCGGACTCGGCGCCTATTCGGCGGCCAAACCTGATGAGGGCGGTTTTGCCCGCACAAGCATTGCTCGCAGGAACTTTGAATTGGCCAAACCATGGCTTTCCAGACGAGGACTCTGAGCCGAAGCGCTCCAGGTAAGAGCACTCCACGATGACCCACAGGCGCTTGAAACCGAAATACTTGATCTTCGTTCTATTATTCATTGCGATTGCGATCTTTGCCATCGCATGGGACTTGAACCGACTGAACACAGATTTCAACAAGCTGTACACGTTGCTGAGAGCTGCGCGCTCGGACGCCTTCTATCAGGAAACAACGATCATTGTGAGGTTTAACGGCAAGACCGTCACGGTCACAGACCACAATAAATCAACAACAACAGCAACAGCAACCATCCCCTCGATTGCCAGCGTTGATTACGACACAACATTGGGCAAAGATATGATTGTTTTCACGTGGCGCGGCACAGAGCAATACAACAAGAGGATTCACGGCGGCGAGATCATGCTGAAATCCGTGCTGGGTTTCAGGCGCTACATCCATGTGAACTGCACCGGGCTGGTGAAAGAGGGGCGGTATCCGGAGCTAGAAACGGGAGCCAGCTACAAGACATCTCTTTAAAACATTTGACTTATAAGCATTATCAGCATATTTATTTAAAGTTACGCACACTAACAATAAATAATGGGGGGGCATATGAAATATTTTAGCAAGAATTACTTTGCTACACGCTTAATCATCATCACCCTTTTATCAGCAGGTATATTGTGGGGCTGCACTTCTGCGGGGCCATCAAATGATGTCATAGTTAAGGATGTGAATGATTTTTTTAAATCTGATGTGGAGTGCATGGAAACCATGGGATTCAAAATTTTTGATGCCAATGACATCATTGGCAAAAAAAGCGAAGGTTTAAAATGCGAAGTTTTAGTAAACGTTACAGGAGTCATGAAAGACAAAGAACCCCTTCTCCGTCGATTTGGACCATGCGGTTTCACTTACCGTACTGTGTTCCAGGGAAATAAATTTTCAGTCGAACTAAATTTAGTTTATGAAAAGTATGACACTGGTTGGAGACTTACAGGTGTCAACTAGTCAAACATTGTTAGCATAACACTATGGTCTCTTTATAATCCAACCTCGTAAAGGCCGGTTGTGCCCCCGAGGCTGTTCCGTTTGCCTTTTGTGTTATCTTTCAACCGAAAATTAATGATTCTCGGAGATAACCATATGCATCTTCGTAGGTAGATCGAATAAGACTGCATCCTGTGTCTTGAATCATCCGCTCAATTCAAATAACAAAATCCTCTTTTTTGAAATATTTTTGCCGCGCTTTGAGAGCATGGCGATACCCCCATGTCATTTATCTGTGGATAATTGACCCCCACCGGGTGTCGTCGCTCGCTCCGCTCGCTCCTTGAGCCTTGCACCTTGCGCATTGCCATTTGGCCCGCTCCGTTCGCTCGCGCCGATGCACGGCTGGCTCGCTCACTGCGCTAGGCGCTCGCTGCCGCTCGCTTTGTGCAGGGTGGCAACGCTGTTCTTCTGCTGTTTTGCTGTCTCTGTTTGCCCGCTCAGTCACGCCTCCTGCTATTGCGCCTCGCACGTTGCGCTCGGCGCTGCAGGAGCCGCGCCTTCGCTTGTTGTGTGCCAAATCCCCGGCACCATGTGCGTCACACAGCCTGCATAGTTGCCGCAAGCTGTGCGCCCTGCGCATCGTGCCTTGATGCTTTCTTCTGCCATGTTGGTTTCTGCAAGGTGTGGCACCTGTGCGCTTTCTACATGGGGCAGCCACGCTCGCTCCAGGGTCTGGCAATAAAAGGCCATTGAACGCCCCTGCCGCTCGCGAGGCCCGCCGCACTCCGAAGCGCACACGTGCCCGCTGATTTATTTTTTGTTGTTGTTTTTGTTTTCGCTCTTGTGGTTGCCGCCCCATCATGAATGCCGCAAGTCGCTGCGGCCGGCAAGTCTCATAAGGCGCCTTATGCAACTTGCCGGATGGGCAGGACGCCCATCCGGTGCCCGGCCTCGCTGAACATAACGATTGTTATGTTCACTTGCGCCTTCATGATTTAAGGGCGGCGATGTTTTCTGTCTTGTTCCTGCAAGATAAAGACTTTGTGTGTTGCGCTACGCCGTAGCAGTCGCGTGACCCGCTGCGCTCCTCACAGCTCCAGTCCCGCTCTCTGCCACGGCTCCGCGCTTATCTTGTGTCCCCGCCTCCCGGGATGATCATCCGCCCGGGATTCCCCCGGTCAGATCATCACCCGCAGCTTGCGCTGCCCGTCCGCCCCGTTGGGGCTCCCCATGACCTCCGTCCCCTGTGTGAGGGGGTATCTTTGGGCATCATGCTCTCTATGTGCTGCCGATAGACCAGTCATTGAATGCGAATTTCGGAGTTTATCGACTATCCGCCTGTGATGGCAGGTTCGCTTTAACGGCCTGTTCGGCGCTTCGAACAGACAACTGTGCCTTTTTATTTATTTTTCTCTGTTTTTTCTTAAAATTTCTTTTACATAAAGGAGGCAATCATGGGTTATCGGGCGAAAGCGATTGACACGGTTTACGGCGGGTACCGGTTCCGCAGCAGGCTGGAGGCGCGTTGGGCGGTGTTCTTTGACGCGGTGGGCCTTCCGTTTGTGTACGAAAAAGAAGGTTTCCTGCTGGACGGCGGCGTTAAATATCTGCCGGATTTCTGGCTGCCGTCGCTGAGGTTGTGGGTGGAGATCAAGCCGCATCTGGAGGACGCCGGATGCTCGGAGGCGGACTTCCGCAATCTGGACGCGGAAACGGTCCGGGAGGTTTGTCTCTGCGATCTGTTTAATTTGATGCGGCTGTTCCGGGATTCGCAGGAATGGCCGGTGGCCTGCATCGTCGGGCAGCCCGGCATTCACCGGATCTGGTTCTTCGGGTGGGACCTGTCGGACGGCGGCGGAGGGGCGTATGAGGACGATGACGCCCGGTGGTGCGTGGCGAACGGACAGGTGACGCTGGATGTTCACATCAAGAGCCCGGACCGGGAGATTTACGCGGACAGTCTGTACGGCCCTTGTCTGGAGCATTTCACGCTGGCGCGCGACTACAAGTTTATTCTCCGGCCGATCAAGGAGGCTTTGAAGTTCGCCCGTCATGCGCGCTTTGAGCACGGGGAAAAGCCGGAGGTGAGCTGAGTATTATACAGGGGCGGAGGCATTGTCACCGGGCGGCTGTCGATTGCCTCCCCGGCCGCCCTGGCCTCCGTCCCTTTCTCATATTTGTTTTGAATGTGTATTATGTATGCGGCGAGCCTTGATCAGGGGGACGGAACTCGTCTTCATGCTGCCGCATAAGCACTGCGGCCTGCGCCATAGTAGGCGTCATAGACATGCTGAAATATGGCGGTTGTCTTTTGTTCAAATAATTCCGGGGTATAGGCTCTTGGCAAACCCTGATCCAACACCTTTTCGATGGTCACGCGCACTTCAGCACGGGTCTGCTGGCGTTTGCGCCAATCTAGAACCAGTTTTTCCGCTTTAAGTGTGGTCAATAATTGTCTGGCTGTGGCTTTGACTTTTTCCCGATCGGCCTTGCTCATTTCGATCTGCGGCTTGGTCAACAGATCAAATAGCGCCAGTTCTTCTTCATCCAATTGCTCACCCATCGCCCGCTTTTCCTCGGCATTCAGGCTTTGCGCAAAGTCCACCAATTGTTGGAAGAACTCCTCGGCGTTGAGGCTTCCCGCGTTGTAGGCGTCGATCATTGCCTGGAATCGCTCCATGAAATCCATGCGTGTGCGATTGAGACGAACCATCGCCATCAGTTTCTGCGCCACCTGGCCCTTGAGTTTCTCGTTGACTGTCCGCTTGCGGCTTACCTTGAACCTCTCGGCGAGCTTTTCAAAGTCAATATTGCTTAGGTCTATCTGATGATCATCGCCGGATGAGTCTAAGTCAGGGATGACATATCCTTCTGTGGCGATAGATTGGTCCAGCAATTCTTCGACCTGCTTCATGACCAAAGAGATGTCCGCCGGTGGTGTCAGTGCGCGGATTTTTTCGGCGATGACGTACACGGGGATCACTTTTACTGCAAATTCCTGTGCTGCTGGGTCGGGGAGCACGGCTTTATAGAGCCGCTGAACTGAATTGGCCAAATCGAGATAGCGGATTTTGATCTCATCAGTTCCCACCAGTGCTTCCACGGCATCATCAAGTAGTGCGACGCGGTCAAACCCCTTAGCGGATTCAATTGCCGCGAGGTTTATTCCTTTTTCTTGGCACAGGATTTTAGTCTCTGCCAGGGCCTTCCGCAGCGCCGCCACCAGGGCAGCCTTGTCTTCCACAGGCTTGTCGCCGCCGCGTCCCGCACCGTAAATGGCCAGCGCTTTCTCCAGATTTCGGAACACGCCCGCGTAATCAACAATCAGACCGCTCACTTTTCCGGGATAAACACGATTAGCCCGGGCAATGGTTTGCATCAGCGTATGATTGCGCATCGGCTTATCCAGATAGAGCGTTGAACAGCTTGGAACATCGAATCCGGTCATCCACATGGCACAAACAAACACCAACCGAAAGGGGTCATCCGGGTTCTTGAATTTGGTCTCTAGGTCTTCATCCCACATGCGTTTTCGGTGGGGTTTTATGTCCAGTCCCTTCTCCGCCATCTCGGCAATTTCATTTTGCCCCTGAGAAACGACTACCGCCATATCGGTTTCTTTCATCCGGGCGATACGTTCTTCGATTTCGCGCCGCTGGTTGTCGTCTGCCTTGTCCCATTCTGTCCGCAAATCAATAATTTTACTTTCCCAGTGTTTCTTCACCTTGCCGTACATGCGCACAGCCGTGGCCTTGTCAATGCAAATCATCATGGCCTTACCCTGAAAGCCTCGTCCGGTGAAGTGTGTCACCACATCTTTTGCCACCGCTTCTAGGCGGTCGTCGCGAGTAATTAGGTGGTATTCTCGGGCAAATTCCCGCTCCAGTTTTTTCTCCTGTGCTTCCTCCAGATCTGCTTCTTCCAGCAGTCGTTCCATGTCCTCGTTAAGGTTGTCGTTGATCAGTTGCAGTTCCGGGATACGATTTTCGTAATAGAGCCGCACTGTCGATCCGTCTTCCACAGACTGCTGGAAGTCATAGACACTAATGTAATCTCCAAAGACCTGCCGGGTCTTTTCTTCGCCGATGATCAGCGGTGTGCCGGTGAAGGCCAGAAAAGCAGCGTTCGGCAGGGCCGTGCGCATATTGAGCGCTAGGGTGTCGTACTGGCTGCGGTGCGCCTCGTCCGTAATAACGATGATATCGTTTCGTTTGGAGACGAGCTCCGGCACCCGGAATTTATGAATTAGTGTGAAAATATATCGGTGATCCTCTAAGAGCAGCTGCCGCAGGTGCTTGCTGCTTTCGGCCTGAGCATGTCCTTCTGTCACAACGCCTGCGGAAGCGAAGTTTTTGTATATCTGTTCGTCTAATTCCTGTCGATCTGTGACAACCACAAAGGTCCAGTTCCCCGGCAACTTGCGCATCACTTTTTGGGCGAAAAAGATCATTGAAACACTCTTGCCGCTACCTTGGGTGTGCCAAAAAACCCCAAGCTTACCGTCACGCTGGCGGATGTCGGCCATAGCTTCGAGTGCGTTATTGACGCCCAGATATTGGTGGTTTTTTGCTGTCAGTTTAATCATGCCGCCCGGGACTTCCTGAAAAATGCAGAAGTTCTCGACCAGGTCCAAAAACCGCTTCGTATCGCAGACGCCACGCAGCATGGTTTCCAGAGAAACCCGGCCTGATTCATCCTCTCTGCCGACTTTTTTCCATTCCGCGAAATGCTCCCATCCGGCCGTGATACTGCCCACCCGGCTCTGGCTGCCGTTGGAGAGGATAATCAAGGCGTTGGACCAGAAAAGATGCGGTATGGTGTCTTTATAATCACGGAGGTTGCCGGTGAAGGCGGTTTCCAGGCGACGGTGGGCGGCTTTCAGTTCAATGAATAACAGGGGAAGCCCATTGACAAAGCCGATCAGGTCGGCTCGTCGCGAGTGCATTTCTCCTGTGACCCAGAATTGTGAGCAGATGAGGAAATCGTTATTGGCCGGTTCGTCCCAATCCAGCACCCGCACTACTTCCACTGATTCCCCGTCGCCTTCAGAATCGGGCGACGGAATGCGGACGCCGTTTTTGAGCAGATGATAGATTTCACGATTTGCGGCCACTGCACTCATGCGCGAGCGGTCGCGTGTCAGTTCTTCGATGGCTTGATGGATAGAATCGACGGATACATCTTGGTTGAGCCGAAGCAGCGCCTCGCTCAAACGAGTTTTTAGTACTGCCTCAGCTTTGTTTTCGCGACCCAGTGGGCTCGCACCATGATCGAACTCGCTGTAGGCGTCAAAAGTTTCCCAGCCTAGCTTAGAAAGCAAGGCGATGGCAGGTTGCTCGATCAGAGCGTCTTCTGTGTAGCCGCGCGGAGTCATGCTTGGGTCTCCTCGGGAACGGTGATGTCCAGTTCCGACACATCCACTTCGCCGGAGATGAGTTTGGGTAGGAGCAGATCGCGTGTGCGGCGGAGGTTTTGATTGCGTGAAGATGCCATCTTTACGGTTTGCATCATTGGATGTACATAAGTTTCAAAGTCCCGAAGAATTTGCTGCGAGGGCAGTATTGTGGGCATTGTCTGAAAGGTCTCCCATTTAATGACGGGCATTTTAGTTCCGGTGCTGTGCTGGTCTGCCCATCGAATTGTGTCTATGGAAGACAGAAGCACGGCAAGAATCGACTGTAAATTCTTTTCAGCAGGACGAATAACTAATACTGATATATTTGTGACACCTCGACAGGGTGCAAGAGCAACTTTGTGGAGATAAGGTCTAATTGAACCAAATAAGATGTCGTCTTCCTCGAATATGATACGTGATGTCGTAAGTTCGCTAGGATTCCCCGTTTCACTTACAGATAGTGTTCTCTGCTGCATTTTTGCCAAGTCCAAGAGAGGCCATTCTAAATGCAGATTCTCTTTGAACTTGTCCTTCCTTAGTTCTGTCAACTTACCGAGAGAAACATTCTCCCACCCCTCCGGAATCCGGCCAAGGGGGGAATCGACGAAGCGGGCCTTTTCATGTCCGGGGAAGCGGAATTTGACGAACCATTCGCGGTAAAGGTTCTGAGCCATCTCCTCCAGAATCTTGATCCGCCGCAGGTTATTCTCAATCAGGTCGTCATAGGCCGAAAGAACAGCAGCGATTTTTTGCTGAGTTGGGAGATGGGGAAATCGTATCGGCACACTGCGGAGGATACTTGTATTCAAATTTGGCAACGTCGCTCCGATAGCTTGGTTTGCAATCAATCCGATAACGTCTGGTTCCCGAAGATAATAGTGAAGATAAATCGGGTCGATAATGGAATTTCCGAGATTTAACCGGAGACAACCTGTGCCACATAGCCATCCAGCCTGCCTCTGACGGATCAATGCCTGTCGTCCAATATCACCACGCCTGCCATAAACGATGTCACCAGCCTTTAGCTTGTGCCGTGACAATCGCTCAACATGCTCTGATGCGACACAGGCAATGCCATCCGTGACTATTCGACCTTCTATAATGTCTTTGGGCATAACGACGGGAATTCCGTCTTCGGAATAATCTGATTGGTGAAGTTGCGAACCGAATGGTCCTGTCTGGATAATACCGCCAACTCGATCGCAAATCTCACCAAGTGTTGCTGACGTCCACGCCATCACTCCATCTCCAACAACTTCGCCACATTCTCTGCGATCAGTTCTTCCAACTCCCGGGCCTCGGCGTTGAGTGTTTCCAGTTCCTCGTTTTGTTCCTCCAGGCGTTCCTTGAAATTAAAATCATCTTCGGCGCGGGCCGCAACGCCGACGTAGCGGCCGGGGTTGAGGCTCCAGCCCTGGGCTTCGATCTCGGAGAGTGTCGCCACCTTGCAAAGCCCGGCCACATCGGTATATTTGCCGTCAGGAAAATGCCCGGCCAGCAGGTCGGCGCTGTCATGCAGATTTTCAGCTTTTTCACCCCGGTAAAGCCGGGCAATGTTGGCCAGAAACTCGATTTGTGCGGGTGTCCAGTCGCGGTGGGCCCGGTCAATCTGCCGGTAAAGGTGGCGGGCATCGATAAAAAGCACTTGGTCGGCGCGTTTGGTCATGCGCTTCCCCCGGTCAAAAAACCAGAGTGTGCAGGGCAGCGTCACCGTATAGAAGAAGTTCGAGCCGACGGCCACCATCACATCCACAACTTTGGCTTCGATCAACTGTTTGCGGATGTCCAGCTCCGAGCCTCGGGCATCGGAGGCCGAGTTGGCCATAACAAAACCGGAGCGGCCGGTTTCATTTAGAGAGCTATAGAACAGTTGAATCCACAGGTAATTTGCGTTGTCGGTGCGGGGCAGGCCGAAGGGAAAGCGCGGGTCGTCCTTGAGGCGGTCCTTGTCCACACGGTCCACGTTGAAGGGCGGATTGGCAAGATGGAAGTCGAATTTTCCTACGCTTTTGTGCAGGTCTTCATAATAGGTGTTTCCCTGGCGAATGTCGCCCGCCAACCCGTGAACGGCAAGGTTCATTTTGCAGAGCCGGACGGTTTCCGATACTCGTTCCTGACCATAGATGCTGATTTCGGCTGATGGATTGCGCTTGTGGGCCTCGACAAAACGGGCGCTCTGGACAAACATACCGCCCGATCCGCTGGCAAGGTCACAAATGCGGCCGTGAAACGGCTGAATAATGGCAACCAGAAGCGAGACGATGGCGGTGGGAGTGAAAAACTCGCCGCCTTTTTGGCCCTCGCTCATAGCGAAATGGCCCAAGAAATATTCATAAATTTTCCCGAAGGCGTCCCCCTTGATGTCCATGGGGATGGAGTTCATGGTCTTGAGCAGTTCCTTGAGCAGAGAGTTCTCGAAACGGTTATAGGTTTTCGGCAGCACATCCTTCAGGTCGGGGTTTTCCGCCTCGATGGCGCGCATGGCGTCATTAATGGCCGCGCCGATGTTGGCCCCTTCGGGTAATTGGATCAGTGCTGAGAAACGCGACGCGTCTGGAAGGTAAAGCACCCCCTTTGCCTGATAGTCCGCCGGGCCGATCTTGCGCCGTCCGCCACCTTGCCCTTCCAGTTCTTTTGCGGCCGCCTGAAATTTGTGGTCGGCGTAGCGCAGGAAAACCAGCCCCAGGACGGGAACCGAGTATTCCGATGATTTCAGTTTGGAGTTGGCCCGCAGTTCGTCGGCCGCTTCCCACAAACGGGATTCGATATTGTTGCCGTTATGGTTCATTAGGCCCCCTTGGACGCATGTGTAATGTGATTACAGATAAAGATGGGAGCATTATAGGAAAGCGCTGCTTTTATGTCAATGAAATTATTGATACAAAAAGAAAAAGGGTGCCTTTAACAATAAGCCCCGCACTATTTTCTGCGCACCGCTCATGGCACCCGGTCACTGCGCGCCTGGTGCCATGCGCAAGGAGCAATGTGCCGTGTTGGCGTGGAAACTAATGCTTAATGCCATTGAAGTGGTCTTCACACCCTACAACCAAGACCATAACAGTCTCAAATCAGTAGCGACAACTCTTTGCTATAACTGCATAATCTCCGTGATTTTTGGCTTAATATCGGCACGGATTATAATTTATGATCGAACCTTACTGGAATAATTTTTTGGGCACAATCATGCCATCAAGTAGGAAGAAATTTGCAAACAATGGTGGCTAAAAGCGGTAAAATAGCGGTAAAATATAGCAGGGCAACAAAAAAGGGTTTAGCGATCATCTGCCTAAACCATTGATTTTATTTGGCTGGGGAACAAGGATTCGAACCTTGATTAACGGAGTCAGAGTCCGGCGTCCTACCATTGAACGATTCCCCATCAGG
>Ga0208694_1001243_pt1 | contig 32396 bp, 25 predicted proteins | sample AD_UKC078_MetaG_FD_184442 | JGI IMG/M metagenome (GOLD analysis project Ga0208694, IMG submission 184442) | Active sludge microbial communities of municipal wastewater-treating anaerobic digesters from USA - AD_UKC078_MetaG (SPAdes) (version 2) | ecosystem: Engineered > Bioreactor > Anaerobic >...
ATGGTCACCGGCGATTATATGTATAGCATAGGAGGTGTCGCGGGAGCGCGCAATCCAAACAACGCGGAATGCTTTACGGCACAGCCTGCAACACTTTATGAGAACGGTTTCGCGGCAGGCGGTCAGAATGAGACCTGTGCCACCTATAATATGCTGAAACTGACCGGCAGCCTCTTCCTCTTCAATCAGGATGCAAAGCTTATGGATTACTACGAGCGCGGGCTTTACAATCATATTCTTGCTTCCGTCGACGAGCATACACCTGCAAACACATATCATGTTCCGCTGCGACCGGCTTCGGTAAGGCAGTTTGGCAATCCTGAAATGACAGGTTTCAGCTGCTGTAACGGCACGGCTCTCGAGAGCAGTACGAAACTTCAGAATTCAATCTATTTCAGAAGTGCCGATAACCGGGCTTTGTATGTGAACCTTTATGTCGCGTCGACATTGAAATGGACGGAAAGGAATATTACAGTAACTCAGTCAACAGCATACCCGAATGAAGATCTGACGCGGCTGACCATAAACGGCAGGGGAAGGTTTGATCTGAAAGTGCGCGTGCCAAATTGGGCGACCAAAGGCTTTAAAGTGACGATAAACGGCAAAGAACAGAAGATCAATGCCATACCCGGAAGCTATTTAACAATAAGCCGCAAATGGAAAAACGGGGACAGGATTGAGTTGAAGATGCCCTTTAGGTTCTACCTCGAACCGATTATGGATCAGCAGAATATAGCCAGTTTGTTTTACGGTCCGGTACTACTGGCAGCCCTGGAACCGGAGCCGAGGACGGAATGGCGTAAGATTAGCTTAAACGCTGAGGATATTGGAAAATCGATATCAGGTGATCCTGAGAAGCTTGAATTCATCATTGACGGCATTGTATTCAAGCCATTCTATGAAACATACGGGCGTTATTCGGTTTACTTCGATGTTAGCTTGAAATAGCCCAGTGACCGGCCGCGGGAGCTTCAAATATCCCATTTGAAACATCCGCGGATAAAAAATAATTCTGAGAGAGAACATTCCTTAAAGGTATTTGAACGTTAATATACTATTGTACCCGGCTTGTTGTTATTCAGACAACATGATTAAAAACAAGTTCGGGAATAAGGTTTTATTACTCCGGTATGAGATCTTGCAATCACTGAATCAGTGTCTTGTGTCAGGATTTCTTTTCGGTTTCATCTTAGGAAGTCCTGTCATGCCGGGAAAACGGAAATTTGGAAGGATATTTGATATATGTCAGGCATTTTTCAAAATATAAGGAAATATCTGTTTTTGTTATTTGTGGCGGCAGTTCCCGGTCTCAATGCTCAGATACTCAGTGATACGGCTGCCATAAAGCTTCTTAAGGAGGGGGTTGATGATATTTACGGTTTCAGGTTTTCTGAAGCCCGCTTAATCGGGCGGGAACTCTCCCGGGCTTACCCCGGTCATCCTGTACTTTTCCTGTATGAAGGGATGCTCACATACTGGTCGAACCATCCGCTCACACCTTCAAGCAAGGCATCGGAAGTGTTTGAGAAGGACATGACTGAGTGTATTCGGATCGCGGAAAGGGATCAGAACCCCGATAACTATGCCGAATACCTTCTTGCCAATCTCGGTGCAAGGGGAATGCTGCTTTTGTATTATGCCGACAACAATCTTCAGTCAAAGATCAATCCCATGGTTATCAGCACATACAGATATGTAAGGGAGTCTTTTAACTATTCAACCGTTTTTCCCGATTTCAATTTTTTCACCGGGCTCTACAATTATTACCGTGAAGCATATCCCGAAGCACATCCCATCTACAAGGTGCTTGCCTTTCTTTTTCCGAAGGGCGACAAGGTGAAAGGCATTGCCGAGATGCAGAATGCCGCGTTTAACTCCATCATGCTGAAAGCGGAGGCCTATTCATTCCTGTCGTATATCTTCATGAATTTCGAGAACAACTACCTGCGTGCACTTCCCTATACGAAAGGACTTTACGAGCTATATCCCGGCAATCTTTCCTATAAAGCGGGATATATAAAGAACCTTCTTCTTCTCAAAGAGTATGATGAAGCCGAGCTACTTATGAAATCGGCAAATAACGGGAACAGGTATTTCATGGCTCAGATGTCGATTTTCAGGGGTATACTTCAGGAGAAGAAATACCGCAACCCTGACCAGGCTGAGAGTTATTACAATAAAGGAATAAATGAGCTTTCGGCCTTCGGATACTACGGGTATGATGCATCATCCTGGGCTTATTACGGTCTGAGCAGGCTTTGTGATTTGAGGGATGACAGGCAGAACAAAAAAACCTTCAGGAAAACGGCTAACGAATTGGCATATTACCGCAATATCAATTTCGATGACTGATAGTCTTGTAAACTGAAATTCTGCACATTTTGGGCAGCATATCGGCACAGGCGCAGGTCTTGCAAGTCGTGCAGGTCATGCAAGTCGTGCAGGTCTCATACAATGAAGCATTGACTAAACGCTAAATCTCGAACCTCGAACCTCTTACTTTCATTTACCCCCTTTCCATCCCGATATTTATCGGGATCCCCCTGCATTCACTCACCCCCTTTCCCGATATTTATCGGGATCCCCTTGCATTCACTCACCCACTTTCCATCCCGTCCCGTCCCGATAGCTATCGGGAGCTCCCTGCATTCACTCACCCCCTTTCCCGTTTCCCCCAAGGGGGAAAAGCTCTGTTGCTCAATTTGTTATATCAAGCATTGAAGTTCATATTTCTTCCCAATATTAGCAGAATTCTCTTGCTCCTTCACCCCTGGGGGAAGGCTGGGAAGGGGGTAAATAGCAGCACGCGGCAACGCACAGGGCACAGGGCACAGAGCGCAGGTCTTGCAAGTCTTGCAGGTCTCATACAATGAAGGCAATTGACTACGCTAAACACTAAACGCTGCACGCCTGAACGCTTAACCCTGAACGCTAAACGCTAAACGCTAAACGCTAAACAGCTAAACGCTTAACCCTAAACGCTTAACCCTAAACGCTTAACACTAAACCCTGAACGCCAAACGCTAGCCGCTAGCCGCATGCCGCATGCCGATTCTTTCAACTTTCAACTTTCATCTTTCAACTTTCAACTGTTAGTTGCTGCCATTATCAAGCACATAGGGAGTTTCCTGGTAGACGCAATAATTAAGCCAGTTTGAAAAAAGAAGACTGGCATGGCTTCTCCATTTTACAACCGGTTCAGCTCGCGGATCATCATTCACGAAATAGTTCCTTGGAACTTGAATGTCGATCCCCTTTGCTATATCCCTCTCGTATTCAGCTTTCAGGGTAAGCGGGTCATATTCCGAATGCCCGGTAATATAAATCCGCTTGAGGTCGCGTGAAGCCACCAGGTATATTCCTGCCTCATCCGAATCGGCAAGTATTTCAAGATCAGGTATTTTTTCAATATCCTCTTTTCTTATTTCTGTATATCTCGAGTGAGGAGCCAGGAATTCATCATCGAAGCCCCTTGTAAGAACATGTTTTCTGTTGTAGATCCTGTGACTGAAAACCCCGAATTTTTTTTCGTCCATCATGTATTTCGGGATTCCGTAATGATGATAGAGGCCCGCCTGCGATGCCCAGCAGATAAACATGGTGGAGGTAATATGTTCATCGGCCCAATTCATTATTCTTACCATCTCCTGCCAGTAATCAACCTCTTCGAATTCGAGGTGTTCTATAGGTGCCCCCGTGATTATCAGACCGTCAAACTTACGATGGGCTATATCGTCGAAGGTCTTGTAGAAAGCGTCGAGGTGCTCCCTCGGGGTGTTCTTTGATTGGTGCATGCTGGAGTGGAGAAGCGTGATCTCAACCTGAAGTGGAGTGTTGGAAAGAAGTCTCAGGATCTGGGTTTCGGTTATGATCTTAACAGGCATAAGGTTGAGTATAAGAATACGCAGAGGCCTTATATCCTGGCTGACTGCCCTGGTCTCCTTCATAACGAAAATATTCTCGTTTTCGAGAATCTTTACAGCTGGCAGATTATCAGAAATATTCAGTGGCATAATTCAACTTTTCCGGTTTTTTCGGGGTCGCAAGATACTCATTAAGGTGAAAAATTCTTCGGATTTGACCTCAAATCATCGATTTTAGCAAATTTACATCATTCGATTTCAACCGTTGGTCAAAAGTTCCGCTTTCTCTGTTTTTCCTGTTTTCCGGAGAGTATTTGCCTGACATACAATAATATGCCAGGGAAAAGAAATGAAAAACTGCTGTTTGGGCCGATTCCTTCGTAAATTCCGCCGCTGATTTGACGAAGCTTTGATTTTCATTTATGAGAGGAGAAAATTAGTTGCCGGACATTGCTTTTAGCTTGATAAAGCGCTTCCTGTATTGTACGTAAAACCCCGTTAATCAGGTATTAGCGTATTGACAGGCTTTGTTTTGGGTTGTATCTTTACATCGAAGAAATCAGCATTGAAGTCTAATTAAAAAACCGGAGTCATGAGAACTATCTACAGGATATCATCACAGGAACTTGGGACGGTAATGCTCAGAAGGAGAAAAATAGCGAAAGCCTTTCGCCGGTGGCTTCGTGAAAACGGCGTGGATTACAATTACATTTTTTTCATAAGTTAGTAGTGGTTTAAGTTTGTTTGGTTTGTTAATCATTCTTTCCCGGATGAATAATCCGGGGTTTTTGAAGGGGAGGATCCGGGGTAAATCCTTCCCTTTTTTTATTTAAATGTTTTACTAAATTTGTCGAGGTATAAATACAAAACTAACTAATAGCTATGAAAAAGATTATTCTCACATTTACACTTGTAATATTTCTTTCTGCTTTTGCTTCAGCTCAGGATTATAATACCGGAGTTGGCCTCAGGCTTGGATTCTCAAATGGTCTGACAGTAAAGCATTTTGTAAGTCAGCGGTCTGCTTTTGAAGGAATTCTCTCGACAAGGTGGAGGGGATTTGAATTGACCGGTTTGTATGAAGTCCATAATAATGCTTTCGACGTTACGAGGCTCAACTGGTATTTTGGAGGCGGTGCCCATATTGGTTTCTGGAATGGTGACAATACAGGAGACAGGTGGGGAGAACCCGGGACTAAATACACTGTGATCGGTATCGACGGTATTCTGGGTATTGAATATAACTTCGAGGAAGTCCCGATAAATATCGGTCTCGACTGGAAGCCTGCATTCAACCTCTCCGGCTACAGCGGCTTCTGGGGCGATGGCGGAGCATTGTCAATAAGGTATATTTTCTAGGATTCATATAGTTACAGGCTTGCTGCTGGTGTCAAAAGCAACAGCAGGCCAGACCCGGTATCAATGAATATCATTATCCTGCCCGGAAACCGGACAGAGTCATGGTATGTTACCGGTCTCAGACCGGAGCGCTGGGAAGTTTCCCCGTGGTGCCGGAATGTATAGAACCGGAAGTATATTAAATCATTAATGCTAATTACCATCGACCTATGGAAAAAGAAAAAGATCCAATGGAAAAAGAAAAAGATCCAAAAAAAACGGGCAGGGAGGGAATTGACCGCCGTAGTTTTATTTCGCTTAGCTCCATGGCAGCTCTCGGCACTATTGGCGCTGCCGGACTGGTTTCATCCTGTTCCGGGGAAGCGAAGAAGAAAGAGATTGAGCTGCCTGCCTTTCTGACGCAGGCTCCCGACGGCAAGCCGATAAAAGCAGGGCTTATCGGATGCGGGGGAAGGGGCACCGGGGCAGCGGTGAATTTCCTCGATGCAGGGCCCAACCTGCAGATAACCGCGCTCGGCGATGTATTCAAGGACAAGCTCGACCAGTGCAGGGATCAGCTCAGGAAGTCGAATCATGCTGTTGAAATCCCTGACGAGAACTGTTTTATCGGATTCGATGCCTATCAGAAGGTTATCGATTCGGGAGTCGATGTAGTACTATTATGTACTCCTCCCGCTTTCAGGCCCTATCATATAGAAGCGGCCGTTGATGCAGGCAAGCATATTTTCATGGAGAAACCGGTGGCTGTCGACCCTGTCGGAGCCCGTAAGGTGATGATCTCGGTGAAAAGAGCACAGGATAAGGGTCTTTGTATGGTGAGCGGCACCATAAGGCGCGTTCAGAAGGATTTTGTCGAAACCTGGCGCAGGGTGGCAAACGGGGCGATAGGGGAGATAGTCAGCGCGCATATAACCCGCAACGGAGGCGGTTTGTGGGTGGTTCAGCGTCAGCCTGGCTGGACCGATATGGAGTATATGCTTCGCAACTGGGCAAATTTCTGTTGGCTTTCGGGCGACCATATAGTGGAACAATTTATCCATGAGGTAGATGTGATGAACTGGTATATAGGCAAGAATCCCGTGAAGGCCATGGGCTGGGGAGGCCGTCAGAGAAGAGTGACAGGCGACCAGTACGATTTCTTCAGCGTCGAATATGTATACGACAACGGGATGCACACTCATTGCGCAGCCCGTCAGATAACAGGATGCAGCAACCTGACCGAGCAGTTCATTGTCGGAACGAAGGGATTTGCCAACGCGAAGGGGATGATATACAATCTGAAGGGAGAAGAAATCTGGAAATATCCTCATCCTGAAGAAGGGTCAACTGACGAGACATGGAAAGTAACCGATCCCTTTGTCCAGGAGCATATCAATCTTGTTACCGGGATCAGGACCGGAAATACCGTTAATGACGGAGAAGCTCAGGTTAATTCCACTCTGATTACCATAATGGGAAGGATGTCGGCTTATACCGGCAAGGATGTCACCTGGGATGAGCTGATGAATTCCGATCTTTCGCTCGGACCGAAGGTTTTCGAATTCGGCCCGGTGCCTGACATACCTGAAACACCTCCGGTTATAGGTGTTGCCCCCAAGCTTGGCTAAAGCCCTGTTGTAAGAAATAAGACCAGGGGAAGATAAAAAACAAAACATGTAACTATGAACAGAAGGCAATTTACAAAGACCGCTGCAATGTCTGCAGCATTTATATCAGCAGTGCCTGTCACCGGAATTTCAGTGTTCGGGTCGTCTCCGGCAAGGACTCATAAGAAAGCCATGATGTGGGGAGGCATAGGGGTTGGCAGCACTATTATGGAAAAGTTTCAGGCTGCAAAACAGGCCGGATTTGACGGGGTGGAGGTGGACAGCCATCTCAACAGGGCCGAAGTAAAGCAGGCAGCTGCCGCGACAGGCCTTATCGTGCCAAGTGTCTGTAACTCACAGCACTGGAAATACCTGGTGTCGAGTCCCGATCCACAGGTCAGGGAGCAGGGAGTTGCCGCCATGAAGCTGGCCCTTGAGGATGCAGCCGAATTCGGTGCCGACACCGTGCTGCTGGTTCCCGGACGTGTAAATGAAAGCGTCAGGTATGATGAATGCTGGGACAGGTCGGTTGCAGAGATCAGAAAGCTTGTTCCACTGGCTGAAAAGCTGAAGGTAAAAATTGCAATTGAGAATGTCTGGAATAACTTCCTTCTCAGCCCTCTCGAGATGGCCCGTTATGTCGACCAGTTCCAGAGTGAATATGTCGGAGCTTATTTCGACTGCGGTAATATCCTGACTTACGGCTGGCCTGAACAGTGGATAAGGATTCTTGGAAAAAGGATAGCCAAGATCCACATAAAGGAGTACAGCCGCAAGATTGCCGATGAAAAGGGAAAGTCGGCCGGGTTCAACGTGCAACTGCGTGACGGGGACGTGAACTGGCCAGAAGTGATGAAAGCCATTGATGAGACAGCTTACCAGGGCTGGCTGACGATAGAAATGGGAGGGGGGAATACCCCAGAAGGCCTGAAGGATCTATGCGACAGGCTGAAGCTTATTATTGAAAGCTGAAATTCAAAAGTAAGACTGTATAAGCCCGGGAATCACTTTCCGGGCTTACATTTAATTTCCCGAGTTGCTCACGAAGGCGATCTGCTTACTGTCGGGCGACCATGAAGGAACATTTATTGTTCCCTGGCCTCCGTAAAGGTAAGCTATCACCCGTGGTTCGCCCCCGTCGGCAGGCATCAGCCTCAGTGTCACTCTCTTGTATGAAGGATGGCTGTTCTTCTCGATGTCGGGAGGGAAAGCAATATAAGCTATCCATTTACCGTCGGGTGAAATATGAGGGAACCAGTTCTTGCAATCATCGAAAGTAAGTTGTTCCCTGTCTGTTCCGTCGGATTTCATTCTCCACAGTTGCATGTTTCCGGTATGACTCCCGTTGTAGTATATGTATTTCCCGTCGGGAGAATACTCGCAGCCGTCAACATGTTCCCCTTCGGGGATATCGGTAAGTGCCACTTCCTTTCCTCCCTTTATTGAATTCCTGTAGATGTTGTATACACGTTTGCCGTCGCGTTGTGCAACATAAATCACTTCCTTGTTGTTCGGATGCCAGCCGTGCCAGTACGATGGTGTTTGGGGTGTGACAAGACTGGGTTCTCCTCCCTTAAGTTTCACCACGTAAACTGCTGAACCCCTTCCTGCCGCGTCATCCTTGGAACTGCTTATAGCTAGAAGCTTACCGTTGAATGATATACCGTGGTCGTTGTTGTTTCTTTTTACCGTACCTGTGTTCAGCTGGACTGGCTCACCTCCGCTGACCGGGATCTTGTATAACAGTCCGTCCATGTTGAAGAGCAATTGTTTGCCGTCGGGCATCCAGTTTGGAGCTTCGAAGCGTCCCTGTTTTTCCCAGATTACCATTCTTTTTCCGTCGAAGACGTTCATGGTTTCCAGGCGGCATCCCACTGCTCCGTCTCTTTGAGCGTTGTAATCGTCGCCCACGGGCTTGTCGATTCTTACATTCCAGGCTGTCGACTGCTCTGTCACTTCAGGATTATGGGAGCAGATGAACAAACCGGCCAGCACCCTGTCGGGCATGTTTGCCATCTGGTATGAACCTATTTCCTCGAAGGGCTTTCCGGGAAGCGCTGCCCTCATGTAAAAAACTTCACCTGCGCGTTCAAGCTGGATTATCTCGTATCCCGAGTCTTTTGCAAAAGATTGATTATCAGGGTCCTTCATTTCGCCGCCGCTGAAGTCGCGCCATTGCATCGCGGTCAGTCCATCGCCATGCAGCACTGCCGATATATGAGGAGAGCTTTCGTCTTCGGAAGCTCTGACCATCCATCCGGTTTTCCTGTGCGCATCACCTCCGGCGCCTTCAAAGCGAAAATTGGCGGTCAGGATGAAATCACCCTCGATCTGATTGAAAGCATAGCTGAACTCATCCCTTTCAAACCAGATGTTATAGCCCGATCCCTTAAGGGAGTACGACTGATTTGAAGCATTATAAAGCACTTCGCCCTTAATTGCAGGATTGCCGATGTCGGTGCTGCGCTCAAATATTCCTGTACGCGGAGTCTGGGCGAAAACAGCTCCTGAAAGGAGCAAACAGAGAATTATGGAAGTGGGTTTCATGTCTACCGTTTTGTGAGTACAAGATAATAATTTTTACAGCACCACTTGTATAAAAATCAGAATTCAATTCAGGCTTGTTCTGTTAATTACCGCGTACCGTTCTTTTGTCCCGTGCTCTGTGCTCTGTGCTCTGTGCTCTGCGCAACATCCACGTTGGTTAGTTACCCCCTTCCCTCCCGTCCCGATAGCTATCGGGAGCTATCGGGACTTCCCCAAGGGTGAAGGAGCAAGAGAATTCCGCTAATATTGGGAAGAAATACAAATTGTAATATTTGATATAACAAATTAAGCAGTAACTTTCATAGGAAGAAGCTTTTCCCCCTTTGGGGATCCCGATAAATATCGGGAGGGAAAGGGGGTAAGTGAATGCAAGGGGATAACAGAAAATAGTGTAAATGAATATGGGGGTTCTGAAGTTTTTTTGTAATTATTTAATCACCTGTAGTTCCCTGCCGGTTATACCCCCTTCCCAGCCTTCCCCCAGGGTGAAGGAGCAAGAGAATTCCGCTAATATTGGGAAGAAATACAAATTGTAATGCTTGACATAACAAATTGCGCAACAGCATCCATTGGAAGAAGCTTTTCCCCCCCTGGGGGAAACGGGAAAGGGGGTGAGTGAATGCAGGGAGCTCCCGATAGCTATCGGGACGGGACGGGACGGAAAGGGGGTAAGTGAAAGTAAGAGGTTCGAGATTAAGCGTTCAGCGTTCAGGGTTACGCAGTTAAAAGCCTCATTACATGTGACTTGCACGACTTGCACGACTTGCACGACTTGCACGACTTGCATGCCCTGCGCCCCGCGCCCTGTGCCCATAACAAACTCCCAGCCTCCCAACCCGGAACAACTGATGACTCTGCCCGTAAAAGTAAAATCATTTAATAAAAATTTTTCTGCAATCGGTTGCATAGAAAGAATTAATTAGTTAATTTTGGTTAATTATTTTCGTTTGATAAAAACTTAAAGCTTATCTCTGTAACTTCACCAAACTGCAGTTTTATGGAAGATTTACTGACCCGGATCGCGCGTTGTGTTGAGTCAGGCAAAACGGACAAGGCCTCTCCCTATCCTCCGGATATGAGAGGGAATGATGGAGCCGATGAACTTACAAAACAGGCTCTTGATGAAGGACTTAGTCCTGCCAGGATACTCGACGAAGCGCTGATCCCGGCGATGGCTGTTGTTGGTGAGCGCTTCAGCAGGAAGGAGATATATGTTCCACAGATGCTTATGGCCGCCAAGGCGATGAACAGCTCGATGAAGCATCTGAAACCTTTCTTTCAGTCGGGAGAAACAAAGCGGAAGGGGAAATTTATAATAGGCACCGTGGCGGGCGATTTGCACGACATAGGTAAAAACCTGGTCGCGATGATGATAGAGGGAGGGGGATGGGAGATCATCGATCTGGGAGTGGATGTAAAAACCGACAAGTTCCTGAAGGCTGTCGAGGACAATCCCGGTGCATTTGTCGGTCTTTCCGCACTTCTTACAACCACCATGGAAAATATGAAGAAAACCGTTGAGGTCTTAAAGGAAAAGCATCCCTCGGTTAAAGTTCTTGTTGGCGGGGCTCCGGTAACCATGGAATATTGCGAAAAGATAGGAGCCGATTTCTATTCGCCCGATCCCCAGGGTGCAGTAAATTATCTGAAACAGTTTGCAGTTTAATTATGAAGACAGTACTATCAGGAAAGACCAGGGAGCTTGTCATAGACACTGAAGGTCCCGTTGTAATCATTGGTGAATCTATAAATCCCACCCGTCGGAAGAAACTTGTTTCGACGCTTCAGGAGGGAGATTTTTCATATGTTCTTGAACTGGCTGCCAGTCAGATAGATGCAGGCGCCGATGTGCTCGACGTGAATGTGGGTTATCCGGGTGTTGACGATGCCAGGCTTCTTCCCGAAGTGGTATTGGCGATACAGGATAATTTTGACATTCCGCTGTGTCTCGATTCCCCGAATCCTGCTGCCATTGAAGCCGCGCTCAGGGTTTCATCAGGCAGATGCCTTATCAATTCGGTAAACGGGAAGGAAGAATCACTCAAGGCTCTGATCCCGGTGGCAAAGGAGTATGGAGCAGCCATAATAGGACTTTGCATGGATGATGACGGCATCACCGACGATCCCGAAAAACGCCTGGCAATAATTGAAAAGATTACAGAAAGGGCCGTGTCGGCCGGGATAAATCAGGAGGATGTTATTGCTGATCCTCTCGCGATGGCCGTCAGCGCTGATCCGCGGGCCTGCATGGTGACACTCGAAACGATAAGGCTTGTCAAGATGAAGCTTGGCCTGAATATTACCATGGGCGCCAGCAACATATCATTCGGCCTTCCCGACAGGGAGTCGCTTAACACCGCTTTCCTGACGCTTGCCGTGTATCACGGACTTACTTGCCCGATTGCAAATCCAGAAAAAATAACTTCCGCGGCCCGGGCTGCCGATCTTGTTTTGGGAAGGGATGACTTTGCCATCAGGTTCGTGGAATATTATCAAAGCCGCAATTTCTGAAAGCCTGTATCATAATCTGAAATAACAGCCCTGGAATGTCCTGTATCAAGCCTGCCCGCCGTTGGCAACCCCGTTTTTATCCTTTCAGAAGAGAGTCTTTCCGGAAACGTTTCCGTGAAAAGATTGAGATAATGCTTAAGGGTCCATTGTGGGGATGCAGGATGTGCGGCAACTGCCTTTTGCAGGAAACGGCCTTTATCTGTTGCATGGAATGTCCGAAGGGACTCCGGAACGGACCATGCGGCGGCGTTACTCCCGATGGCCATTGTTATGTCGATCCGACAAGAAGATGCGTGTGGCATGCCATTTACAACAGGGCAAGGAAGACCGGGCGCACGGATACACTTATCGAGGTTCTGCCTCCGCTCGACTGGAGCCGGACAGGTGGCGAAACCTGGGCGGATGTGATCAGCCAGATAGGAAAAGTTGGTTCCGGAAAATTCTTCGGCTCCCTGTTTTCGCACGACAGGGAGTACAGGAAACAGGTGTGGGATTCGGTTTTTATGACGATACGGCAGCCGGCATGGTGGAATGGCGACCGGGAATATCATCCGGCGGCTTACACTGAACCGGCATCGGAACTGGAAAGATCCCTGAGGGAAGGCCGTTTTGTCGTTGCCACGGAAATCACACCGCCACTGAGTTCGGATACCGAAAAGCTTCGAAAAGCCATTGAAGAGGTCAGGCCTTACGTGCAGGCTATAAATTTCACGGATGCTTCCTCGGCTATACCCAGGATGTCGGCTCTGGCATGCTGCAAGGTGGCAACCGACCTTAATGCCGAACCTGTCTTTCAGATTACGGCCCGCGATTCAACACGCCTGTCTCTCCAGGGTGATGCCATTGGCGCGGGCCAGTTCGGGATCAGGAATATACTTTGTATTACCGGCGACAGTCCGCTGGTCGGAAATCCTCCCATCAGCGACATGAACATATATGACCTCGACGCGGTCCAGATGCTCTGGATACTCAGGAGAATGAGAGATGAGGGCATTTATCTCGACGGAAGAAAGATGAAGCATCCGCCACGCTACTTTCTCGGGGCTGCCACCACACCCGGCGCCCTCGATCCTGAACTCCAGGCAATAAGGGACCAGAAAAAAGTGAACGCGGGAGCTCAGTTTTTTCAAACCAACATCATCTTCGATGCGGAAAAGCTTGATCCCTGGCTCGAACAACTCGACAAGCGAAATGTTCTTGGCAAGGTAAGTATCCTGGCAGGGCTGGCTCCGCTGAAAAGCTATAAGACAGCTCTTTATCTTCATGAAAAAGTGCCGGGAGTCTACCTTCCCGATAAAATCCTCAATAGGATGGAAAAGGCGGGCGACGGAGCAAGGGAGGAAGGAATAGCCATTGCACTGGAGCTGATCGCGTCACTGAAACGGAAAAAGGGAATCAGCGGCATTCATCTTATGACTCTTGGAGGAGAAGACATTATTGGAAGGATAGTTCGCGAAGCGGGACTCGATCGGTAATTGAAGAGGGATTTGATCGGTAATTGAAGCGGAATTTGATCGGTAATTGAAGCGGAACCTGATCGGTAATTATGAACTCATTTGAATTTGATTTTCATGATCTTGAGATCGATGCGCCAAGTATCGGGCGCCTCCTCGGTTACGGGGAAGGTAATCTGTATAATGTATTTTCAGACCTGATTCGTGAACTGCTCGGCAATGCATCACGGGTTTGCTCGGTAAAGGCTGAGTACAGGATCTTTCATGCTGCAGAATGGAATGACAAAGCAAAGACAGTCACGCTGACGGGTGTCGTTTTCAGGCTTAACGACATTGTTTACAAGCAGCTCGGTAAAGCAGAATCAATTGCCGTCTTTATCTGTACCGCGGGTCCTGAAGTTGAAAAACTCGCGCGGCAGGCAATGGAGGACGGCGATCCCCTGGCATGCTGTATTTACGACATCATAGGCAGTGCTATCGCGGAAGGCGCGGCTCGGCTGCTACATGATAAAGTGCGAAAAGCGGCTGAACTCATGGCCATGAATATTACAAACCGCTACAGTCCGGGATACTGCGGCTGGGATGTGTCGGATCAGTATGCCCTGTTCGCGCTGATGCCTGATAATTCGTGCGGTGTAAGTCTTAACGATTCCGCTCTCATGAGTCCGGAGAAATCGGTAAGCGGAATGATAGGCATTGGCAGGGATGTAAGCTTTGATCCTTATCCCTGCAGCCTATGCCACAGGACGGAATGCCTTTACGGAAAACCCGCCGCCGGCAGCTATGATCTTTCGCCTGCAGCCTCAAAATAGCGCCGAAAATGATGTTATAACAATGTTATAACGTCCCGGAAATGTATTTTTTGTATTCTCCGGCGATATCAGCCTGTTTGTGGTCGCCGTAATGGACTATTACCCTGTACTTGAGCACCAATTTGCTTCCATCCTTCAGGAAAGTCTCTTCACCGTTTTCGGGCCAGTACATCGGTGTCGGGGAAATGAATCCGTAATCGCGTGTAAACCATGGGGCAGGGAACCAGGGATTTGAAGGATGCTGGAGTATAGCAAGTCCTTCAACGTTGTTTCCTCTTGAGCCGCTGAAGTCTATCCACGGCGATCTCTTGCCGAAAGTGTCCTTCTCGTTCATATCGCCCTCGGCATTAATCATTGTCCCTCCGTTTGTAACCGAGATATCGGCGGCCATTCTGGCGCTGAACAGCGAATGGTTGGTTTTTTTAATCCTGACATCCATCAGAGTATGCATCGTGATCTCGACATCGATGAAAGTCTTGCCGGCCGACGGTGCGGTTATTATGTATTTCCTGGTATCTTTCACGGGTGAAACAGCGCCCGGGCGGCTCCAGATACATTCGTCCGTTATCAGTACGGTATCGCCTCCTTCCTTTTCAATACGCGCATTCACCGAGATTATCCTTCCGCGTTCGAGACCTTCCTGCCAGTAATTTCCACCGTTCACCATGTCGCATCCGAAGAAAAGTGATGTATGGTGGGGGTATACTGCGTTTCTCATGGATGTTACCGATCCTCCGGTAAGCGGTCCGTTGACGGGATAGAAGAAAGGGTATTTCTCATCTTCGGAGAAGACATAGCTTGTGAAGAATTTTCCGTCGATACTTACATTGATTTTTGATCCTCTGCGCTCGGCTGTCAGTTTCGCGGCGGATGCCGGCATTATCAAAAAGCAGCCTGTCAGCATTATCAGGATTTGTCCTATAAGTCTTTTCATATCAGTATATAATTTTTATTTCTTTTCTGCCGTATCACGACAGAAAACCCGCGTACCATTCACTATCTCATTCAGTGATGAGACTGCCTGTGCACGCGGGTTCAGGTAAATACAAACCTAGAATTTGATATAATTTGTTCCGTATGGAGCTCTCTGCGGCCTTGAAAGCATGCTGTTGGCCTCATCGTCGCCCACGAATTTTTCAGTTTCGGGATTCCATTTCAGTTTTCTTCCCAGTTTCATCGCGATATGAGATATAAGGCATACCGTGCATGCCCTGTGTCCGATTTCAACCGGTGAGATCGGATCCTTTCTCGATTTAATGCAGTCGAGCCAGTTGCCTGCCTGATCGCTGCTTTCATAAAGGTGTATCTCGTTGGGTCCTATCACTGAACTGAGTATCTTAGGATCGCTGGCATCGAGGGCTTTTGTATTTTGAGCCTGGACAATTGGGTCACTGTCGGTGGCTCTGTAGCTGCCTCTCGTCACGAATATCCATCCTTCCGTTCCTTCATATCTCACTCCGTTGGGGTAGTTGCCGCTTGTAAGCTGGGTTATCCCGTTGGCATATTCTGCTATTGCCATGAAGTCGCCGTGGACATCCCACAGTCCTGATTTGGGGAACTGGGCCACTGCCTCGATGGATATCGGGCCGGTAAGTTCGGTGTCCATACCCCAGGCAGCGGAGTCGAAGTGATGCTGTCCCCAGCCTGTGATCATTCCGGCGCCAAACTGTTCACATCTCAGCCAGCCAGGGCGGTCGAAGCCTTTCTGAGGATGGACACGAATCTCTGTATAATATACTTCGGGAGTGGATCCGAGCCACATGTCGTAGTTCAGGTTAGGCGGAATTGGCATTTCAGGGGCTTCCGGTCCTGAAGGGTCACCGGGTAGTCCGATTTTGACAGTGTGCAGTTTTCCTATTCTGCCGTTCCTAACCAGTTCGGCAGCTATCCTCCACTGAGGGCTTGAGCGCTGCTGGGTTCCAACCTGCAGGATAACCTTTTGCTTCTTTACCACATCGCAGAGAAGCCTTCCCTCGGTTACTGTAAGGGAGGTCGGTTTTTCGAGATAGATATCCTTGCCGGCTAATGCAGCCTCGATGGCGGGCTGTGAGTGCCAGTGGTCGGGGGTGGTAATCATGACCGCATCTATCGATTTGTCGATCAGCATTTCCTTGTAGTCGCCGTATGTTTTTACATTGACATATTTGCTGTTCCCGGTCTTTTTCGTGTAGAAAGATTCGACCATTTGTTTTCCGAGGGTCGCTCTTGTCGAGTCCACATCGGCAGCTGCCACCACCATCGCGGAATCGAATCTCATTGTGCCCATGATATCTCCTCTTCCCTGTCTGCCGCAGCCAATCCATCCGATATTGATCTTTTCGCTCGGGGGATTTTTGCCTATAACGGAAGAGGGAACAATATTCGGCAGAATCAGCGATCCTGCAGCAGCCTGAGTAGTTCTGGAGATAAAAATTCGTCTTTTCATTTATTTAAGGTTTGGTTTTATTTGTCGGACACTATTCCCCCGGAGACCCTGAATCGCCTTCCGGGGGATTATCATTTTAAGTATTTAAGAAACACAATTGTTCCGGTTCATAAAGATAAAAATTACGATCAATAATTACTTAAATGAAAAGCTGTTTACTGTTCCACGATTGACCCTTCACCTTCGCCATCGACCCATTTCCAGGGAGTAACGTTTGATTCATATCCCGGATATCCGTAATTCTGGTTAATATGTCCGAGGCTGTTGGCATTGATAGCCGACGAAAGAACGGGCCACAGGACCAGATAGGGGGCTATTCGGTAATTATAGAACGGAGCCCTTACATTATCCCTGTAGAAAACGTTCTTTTCGATAACCCTGTCGTACCAGAAGTTGTCTGTTCCGAAGTTTGTCATGTTGTAAGTTTTCCCGTTGTAACAGGTTTTGCCTGTTTTTGCATATATGTAGGCAATTCGTGTCAGTTCGGTTTTTCTTTTCTCCTCGTAATAGAGTTCCCTTGCCCTTTCATCCAGGATGGTTCCGATATTGATCTGGTCGGTGGTGTAGGGGGCACATCCGGCCCGTGTTCTGACCGCGTTAAGGTCGTCAGCAGCCTGTTCGGGCTGGTTGTTCCAGAAATAGGCTTCCGATCTGAGAAGGTAGGTTTCCGCGAGTCTCATTTCGTACCAGTCGCCGTAACCGCCGTCGGGGGTATTGTCGGTCGGGTCTATAATATACAGTTTGTAGTGGGGCCAGTCGAACCATGATCTGATTGTATCGGTGCAGAGGATTCCTCCTTCCGAATCGTAAAGCTGGAGATTCTGGTTGTAGTAGGGGTCGCCGTTTGCCTTAAGGCCGGGAACGTTGTATACCAGGTCTTCCATTCTCATCCAGTTGGGATATTTATGGCGCATGTCGTTGGGGTCATCCCAGAGATCGTGCTGATACCAGGGACTTGGACGAAGGCGTCCGATTCCTCTGCCGTACATCGCGACCTGATCGATTTCAACGGGATGTCCGCCGACGAGAGCTCCGCCCGGCTGGTCGGTTGTTCCTGTCTGGCCGGTAGGAGTTTTAATTTTTCCGGCTCCTCCCCAGTAAGGAACTGCCTGGCGCATTACCCTTAACTTCACGCTAGCCCCGTCTTCTGTCATGGTTTCACTGCAGACATACAACCAGATGGTCTCAGTGTTTTCTGCCAGGGCCTTGTTCTCCTCCTGGTGAAGGTCCCATATGATGTCGCGTGTAGGGTCATTCTTGTATGAGCCGAACCTGGTGGTCATAAGGGCATGTATTCCGTCATTTATTACGGCACTTGCAGAAGCAATTGCATCGTCGAATTCCAGCAGCGCCATATTGACCTTGGTCAGAAGATGATTAACGGCAGCCTTGTTTATGTCGCCGATCGGAGCAATTTCTTCCACCCACTGGGCTGCGAATTCAAGATCCTTTTTGCATTTGCTGAGTATGCTTTCCCTTGTACAGGAATAGAAATCGAGCCTTGGCTGGGTTATCTCTTCAAGGATAAGAGGTACGTCGCCGAACTGATGGACGAGCCTGTAGTACACATTGGCCCTGTGGAAGTAGGCTTTTCCAAGGATATTGTTGCGCTCGGCATCGGATTTCCACTCTGCATTGTCGATCCTTGAAATAACCACGTTGGCATACTTGATCCTGTTGTATGCTTCAGTCCAGTAGTTTCCAAGCTTTGTGACGTCGCCGTAGCTGAGGTTTGCATCGGGAAGTATCACGGCAGGCATATCCATGTGGATACCTGTTTTGTCGGTAGTGCCTTCGACAGCTATGTCGGAAAAGATACCCTCGGAAATAAAGGGAGGAGTATCGCCGTACATTTCATGCCTGGCATTTCTCAGACAGGCAATCAGAGCAGCATTGAATCCGGCGGCATCAATGAAAGTGTTTTCGGGAGCATAGAATGACAAGGGTTCAGGCTTGAGAAAATCTTCGGAACAACCCGGACCTATAAAAATCAGAGTTGTCATTAATGCTATGGATAATAATATCTTTTTCATCATAATAAATTTTTGATTTTAATGGTATGATGTCTGCCCCGCTCAGGCGAGGGAACCCACATGACTGAAAAATCACATAAGTAATTGTTTTTGTATTTGATACATGTGGATTTCATTTCCGGTAATATTAAAGGGTGATATTTACTTTAAATGAGATGTAAGATGGTGTGTAGGAATTATTTTCCGGATCCATCCATGACCAGTAGGGAGCATAAACAAGCGGATTGTCGGCAACCAGCGATAGTCTGCAGTTTACTATACTCAGTTTCGACAACAGATTGCCGGGTATACTGTAGGAAAGCGCAACATTGTCGAATCTTATAAAGGAGTTATTCTCCCATACATTGAAATTGGTTTCGTAGCTTTCAACCCTTGCCCATTTGTTGCCCGGATTGTCGGCTGTCCAGTATGGAACGTTGTAGTAGGTTCCCCTGTCGTAGAATGCTTCATTGTTCCTGAGGTAGTTATTTGCTTTGAGATGCCCGAGGTATGAATACATTTTAAGCGACAATGCCCAGTTCTTGTACTGCAGGTCATTTCTGAAGCTCAGTCTGACTCTTGGTCTCCTGAAACCGAGGAATTGCTTGTCGTCGTTGGTGTAGTATCCGTCATCGTTGTAATCGAGCAGTTTGTAGTCTCCGGGTGAGCGTGAATAGGCCGTAGCTTCTGCAGTTTCGGACACCTGCCATATTCCAAGCGATTTATAATCCCATATCTCGTCAACCGCGTGGCCTATGAACCATTGATTCGTGATATCGTCAACCTCCTTTCTTTTGCCGGTCACTTCATCAATTACATAATCACCGAAGAGGTGAACGATCTTGTTGCTGTTATGCGATATAGCTAAATCGGAACTCCAGGTAAAGTCGGGAGTTGAGATGTTTACCGTGTTAAGAGTGAATTCAAATCCCTTGTTGTTTACCTGTCCCATGTTTGAGAACACGCTCGCGTATCCGGTCACGTTCGGGAGCTGGCGCGGGATAATAAGGTCTTTTGTTATGGAGTAGTATGCTTCGAGAGTACCTCTCAGTCGTCCTTTCAGTGTTGAGAAATCGAGTCCGGCGTTATAGGCTGATGTGCGTTCCCATTTCAGGTTTGCATTTGCCATTCTGCTTGTGTAAAGCTGTGATACGTATTGTTCAACGCCACCTTTAATCAGCAGGAATTTTCCGGAGTTAAGGTTTGCTAGTGCATCATAGATTCCCACACCGCGGTTTCCGTTGACCCCGTATGACAATCTGACCTTTAGCTGGTCGATCCAACCGACATTGAAGAAGTCTTCCTCACTTATTGTCCAGCCTCCTGCCACCGACCAGAAATTGGCTCTTGGGTTGGCCTGACCGAATGCTGAATAGCCGTCGCGGCGGAATGATCCGGTAAGATTGTATCTCGATTTGAATGTATAATTCAGTCGTGCCAGGAGGGCATCACCGGTGCTGGTCTCATCGTTGCTTGTAAGCGAAACGTCCTCCGTGGCAGCCTGCATCCTGTGGTAGCCCAGCACGTCGGAAGGCTGGAAATTCTGTCTTTCCATGTAATCATACCAGTAATTGTACTTTTCGGCGTTCTGAACGAAAGTGGCGTCGAAAGAGTGTTCTCCGAAAGTCTTGTTCCATTTCAGCATATTGTTGATTTGCCATTCAAAGACCGTGGTATTTGCCCTTGATGCTCTTCCGCCCTGCAATGCCCACAGGAAGTGACCTGAGGAGAAGCTGTTGTAATCGCGGTTCCAGTTGAACCTGGGAATGAATTCAGAGGTAAAGGAGAAGCCCAGGGGCAGGCTAACGGTTGCAAATATCTTGCTGTTAAGTGAGTTGTATTTGCGGTAGCGGTCGCGGAACCTCATTTCAAGCCAGAAGTTTGGAGCATTGATATAGCCTGAGGGAGTCAGTTCAAGTGTCTCTCCGTCATCCTGGAACATAGATGAATAAGGAGTGTTGTAGAGGCTGGTGCCGGGAGAGATGGGGCTCTCGTCACGGAAGGCCATCTGGGCATTAAGTCCTACTTTGAGGAATTTTGTGACATCGGCATCGAGATTGATTCTCGTACGGATTGTACTGAATTCCTCGTTGTACCTTATACCTTCATTATTGGTATAGCCGAGTGACCAGTAGTAGGAAACCGCGTCGGAGCTTCCCGAGAGACTCAGGTTGTAGTCCTGAGTAAGTCCTTTCTGCCATGTGTATGGTTTGAAATCGGTAATCCTGTTTGCCTTGTAGTTGTTGATTTCGATGGGAGCAAAGCCTATTCTTGAAAGCCACACTTCGTCGAGATCGGTTGCGGCAGTTGATCCGTCGTATGCTTTCCACTGTTCGAGAGTTACACCGGCGGGCAGGTTTTCATAACTGTTGTAATAGCCGGGGCCGATGGTAATCTGCCTGCGTTCGTTCTGCTCGAAGCCTGCAATCCTCCTGGCAATGTGCTGTTCGCCGTTCATCATCTCGAAATGTGCGTGTGAGATGAATGCCAGCCCGGTGCTGGTGCTGATGTTGATAACGGGCTTGCCCTTAAGTCCTTTTTTCGTGGTTATAAGGATGACGCCATTGGTTGCCCTGGCTCCGTAGATGGCGGCAGAGGATGCATCTTTCAGTATGTCGAAAGTCTCAATGTCGACTGGGTTGATGTCAGCAAGGTCGCCGTAGTAGATCATCCCGTCGACCACGATCAGGGGGGCATTGGCATTTGCCTGATCGTTGGTGTTCGCTCTCAGCGAAGTTTCACCCCTGATAAGCATGTCGCTCGAACTGCTCAGCCCCTTGGCGCTTGTACTCAGGTTGACAGCCAGTCCGGGAATTGCGCCTCTCAGCATGGTTGTAACGTTTGAGGTGGCCTCGGTTGCCAGTTCATTGGCATCGATCCTGGAGACGGCTCCTGTGAGGTCCTTCTTCTTGACAGTTCCGTAACCGATAACGATTACTTCTTCAAGCAATCCGACATCGACCTGCATCACGATACTGAAACTGGTCTGGGACCCTATCTCGATATCCTGAGTTTTCATCCCGATGAACGAGAAGGTGAGTATCCTCGCATCGACGGGAATCTGGAGGCGGAAATCACCCTGGGCATCTGTAAAAACACCTATGGATGTTCCCTTCACCTGCACCGAAACCCCGGCGAGAGGATTTTGTTCTTCATCTGTTACCTTACCGGTAACGACTTTTTGTGCCGCCAGATTCAATGTGAATCCGGCAAACATGATCAGCAGCAGAAGTTTTTTCATGTGTAATGAATTTTGGTTTTTAAGGTCACATGTAACCGGCATGGATTAAATTGCCGCATTTTTATCTGTCAGTTTTATCATGCAGGTTACATAAAGGATTTATTAAGGGTTAGAGACTGAATTTATAGTCAGATTAATACTAGTTAGCAAAACCAAAAATATAAAAATATTTTAAATAATGCAATCGGTTGCCAATAATTGTCAAGAAAAAGCTGGTTGTTTATATATAGATTAAAACAGGCTGCTTATTACTGCTTACGGACAGTAACTTTGGGCGGATAGGCAAAATAGTTCCAGGCGCTTTCCGCTTTTTCCCTGTCGAGACGGCCGTTGTAAACGAGGAACCTGTACCTGAGGTTATATTTATTACCCGGCATGAGATTCCAGTCCATATCCTTTGTAGGACAGAAGTTTGCAAACATATCGCCCCTGTTATACTGATTTTCGGGCCATATCCTCAGGGGTTCGGGATGATTATAGTTCGTCGGGAACGACATCATCACCACTCCTGCATAATCGTCGTCAATCTCACCCTGGACTATACACCACCTGGCCTTGCTGCCGTCGGCACTTTTTCTGTCCTTCCCTTCTGAGGTAAGAACCATGCTGTTCATTCTATCCCACGCCCGGGTTGTTCTCCATCCCAGTCCGGCGTAGCGGTATTCCAGTATTTTGAAAGGACTTTCGCTGGCACAGTTCATGTTAATATTGAAGTCAACTATAAAGCAGTCATTGCTTTTGTCGGGTTCATATACCCTTACGGACTGCAGTTCGTTCATTGCAACCTTGTCTGTTCCAGTCTTTTTCAGTACGACATGTTCATGCAGGGCTTCGAACTCCGCGAAAACGGGTCCGCCGCCTACAGAGACAAAATTGGCGAAGCGCACAGTTGCCTGCTTTGAGTTTATATTCCAGAAGTCGAGTTTCTCACCCTCGAATTCCACCTGTGTCCAGGGGTTCCATATCCCGTAATGATGGTAATGATCGGGAGGCTGGATTCGTGTAAGTTCCTGGCCATGGGGGGACCACAGCGGATGGATGAATCCGCTTCTCCTGTAGGCGCTGTCGACTCCCGGCGGAGGATACACGGTTTTGAAAAAATACTGCAGCAGGTTCTGTTCCCCGGCATGTATGATCAGAGCCCCATCCCTTGCCGTGGCATTGACAGCAGTAGGAAACTTTGATTTTTCACCTGTCAGCTCATATACATGCTTTTCGTTTTCCGAGTTTCCCGATGCGACAAGCCATGTCATTTTCCTCGGGTTACCCGCTTCGATCTGAAATGCCACGGCTTCCCTTCTGCCGTCCTTGTTTTCATACAGGGCAAGCAGGGTGTCTGACAGATAAGTGATCTCATCGAGGTTGACGCTCACGGGAATCTTCATACCGAATGCAGGTCTGGAAAGACTTACTTCGAGAGTGGCTATCTTCTGCGCGTAGCAGCTTGCCCCTGCAAACAAAAGTATGGCGGCAACCGTGAATTTAGCCTTCATTGAAAGAGTGTTTTCGGGATTCATGATAGGTTTATTGTATTAAAGAGTTATGCTTATTCAGGCATTCACGGTTTCGAAATTAAAAATGTTTTCATATAAATGCAACCGATTGCGAAGTTTTATTGTTAATTTTCACGATCTTTCTTTTTTTATATTAGATTTGTTCATTCAGTAATACAACGATGAAAACCACTTCTGATGTCACGATTTACGATGTGGCAAAAGCGCTTAACTTATCTCCTTCGACGGTCAGCAGAGGTTTAAAGGATCATCCGCACATTCATACCGATACTATAAAGAAGATAAAGGCAAAGGCCAAGGAGATGGGTTACCGGCAGAACAAGCTTGCCAGCAGTCTGAGGAAGAAAAGTACTGAAACGATAGGTGTAGTTGTTCCCAGGCTGAACAGTTATTTCATGGCCGCGGTAATAGCCGGCATGGAAGAGATAACAAACCAGCACGGATACGGGCTGATCATCAGTCAGTCGCAGGAATCGTCCAGGAAGGAGACCGCCTGCGTGTCGACGCTTTTTAACAGCCGTGTTGACGGATTGCTGGTTTCACTGGCTTATGACACCGAAAATGTTGATCATTTCAATCAGATCATCAGGAAAAACATTCCGGTGGTTTTCTTCGACCGCGTTTTCGACTGTCCCGGATGCATGGGTGTTATGATTGACAATTTCAAGGCCGGTTATGAGCTTACATCGCATCTCATCAGTCAGGGATGCAGGCGGATCATGCACCTGAGCGGCAATCTTCTGCGCAATGTATATTCGGGAAGGTTTGAGGGCTACAGGCAGGCTCTTGCCGACCATGGGATAGCTTTTGACGATGAACTTCTGATTACCGGCGATCTTGGAAGCCAGTCAGGGATAGAAGCGGCCCGGGCCGCGTTGAATATGAAGAACCGTCCCGACGGTATATTCACTGCCAACGATACATCGGCCGTCGAGGTAATATATGAACTTCAGAAATCAGGTATCAGGGTTCCGGATGACATTGCAGTTGCAGGATTTAACAATGAGCCGGTCAGCAGGGTGATACAACCCTGTCTGACCACTGTCGATTACCCGGCTAGGGAAATCGGGAGACTGGCCGCGTCCTCACTTATCAACATTTTGAAAAACAAAGGCTCTACGAGCCTTAGCGCCATTATAGTAAAGCATGAGCTGATTATCAGGGAATCGTCGCTAAGGAAGAAAGTGCCGGGAACAATAAAATCATAAACGCGGAACCGGAAAATACTCCGTGAACAGGCAGTTCAGGTTCAGCCGGAGTCCGGAGAATAATTACATTTGTTTAAATACATATAAAAACAGGAAAGATATGCTGTTATTAGGGATTGATCTTGGAAGCTCATCAGTGAAAGCTTCAGTTATTGACGGTGAATCGGGCGAATGTCTGGCATCAGCTTTTCATCCCAGGGATGAGATGAAGATTGCGGCAGTCAATCCCGGCTGGGCAGAGCAGGATCCTGAGGACTGGTGGATTAACCTGCGGTCGGCAATTCATGATTGCTGCAGCCGGCTGGGGAGCAAAAAATCAGGTATCGCCGCGGTGGGCATTTCCTATCAGATGCATGGACTGGTTGCCCTGGGAAGTGATATGAAGCCACTTCGGCCCTCAATAATCTGGTGCGACAGCCGTGCAGTAAAGTACGGCCAGGATGCCTTTGAAAAGCTGGGAAGCGATTTTTGCCTTTCCCATCTGCTGAATTCCCCCGGTAACTTCACAGCGGCAAAGCTTGCCTGGGTGAAGGAAAACGAACCGGAGCTCTTTGAAAGGATATGGAAGATAATGCTTCCGGGCGATTACATTGCATTGCGGATGACAGGTGAGGCAGTGACAAGCTACAGCGGCCTTTCGGAAGGGATATTCTGGGATTTCAGCAGGGGAGAGTTATCGGCTGAGTTGATGGACTTTTTTGGATTCAGCACCGATATAATAGCTGAGCCGAAGGAATCCTTCTCGGTCCAGGGCAGGCTTCTGGAAAGCGTGGCTCAGGAGCTTGACCTGCCTGCAGGGATACCCGTGTCGTACCGTGCCGGCGATCAGCCTAACAATGCTCTGTCGCTGAATGTCCTTCAGCCAGGTGAAGTTGCAGCTACTGCAGGTACCTCGGGAGTGATCTACGGAGTGACCGACAAGACCAGGTTTGATCCTCTTTCGAGGGTTAATACCTTTCTCCATGTAAACCACAGTCCTGTAAATCCCCGGCTGGGAGTGCTTCTCTGCATAAACGGAACAGGTATACTTAACTCGTGGCTGAAAAGGAATGCAGGAGGTGGTCTCGGTTATGACGAGATGAATGTGCTCGCTTCGGAAGTTGAACCGGGTTCCGACGGCCTATCGGTTCTTCCTTTCGGTAACGGGGCAGAAAGGATACTCATGAACAGGGATGTAGGGTGCCATATCTCCGGTTTGAACTTCAACAGGCATTCCGGAGCTCATTTGTTCAGGGCCGCGCAGGAGGGGATAGCCTTTTCATTCAGGTATGGTCTGGATATCATGCAGGAGACAGGCATTGATGCCGGTCATATCAGGGCAGGCATGGCGAACATGTTTCTCAGTCCTGTATTCCGGGAGGCTCTCTCATGCATTACCGGAACCGTTATTGATCTTTACAATACCGATGGATCGGTTGGCGCTGCCCGCGGAGCAGGAATCGGATGCGGATTTTATGAATCAACCGCTGAAGCTTTTGCCGGACTCAGGCCTGTGGGGACTACTGAACCCGAGCCATCGCTTTCGGCTGCGTACACGGATGCCTACGGGAAATGGCGGGAACTTCTGAAAAGTGTTTAATATTCTTAAAGTGTTTATATTATTGGCGCTTTAGCTTTAAAGTTTGCGCTTAAATCATTTAATTTGTAATGAAGGGACAAAAAACACATTAATTAATAATTACTGATATGATTTACAAAGGCATAAAAGAGTTCTATCCCGGTATAGGGAAAATCGGCTATGAAGGCAGGAAGTCCAGGAACCCGCTTGCTTTCAGATGGTATAATCCCGAGCAGCTTGTCGCGGGAAAAACGATGGAAGATCATCTCCGTTTTGCCATTGCTTACTGGCATTCATTCTGTGGTGACGGAACCGATCAGTTTGGCAGTGCGACGCATTTCTTTCCATGGGATACGCTGAATATCGACGACAAGATAAGCCACAGGCTCGATGCGGCATTCGAGTTCATAACCAAGATAGGCGCGCCGTTTTACTGTTTCCATGATGTTGACGTTGTAGGGAATGACGGTTCGGTTTTCGATATAGAAAAACGTCTTGAGAAGTTTGTTCCTGTGATGAAGAAGCTTCAGGAACAGACAGGCGTAAAGCTTCTGTGGGGAACCGCGAATCTTTTCGGCAACCCGAGATATATGAACGGGGCCGCCACCAATCCCGATTTTGCAGTAGTAACCAATGCCGCCGTTCAGCTTAAGAATGCCATTGATGCCACGATAGAGCTGGGTGGTGAAAACTATGTATTCTGGGGAGGCAGGGAAGGCTACATGAGTCTGCACAACACCGACATGAAGAGAGAGCTCGACCATTTGGGAATGATGCTGTCTGTTGCCCGCGATTACGGAAGGAAGAAAGGTTTCACGGGAACCTTCCTGATAGAGCCGAAGCCCATGGAACCCACCAAGCACCAGTATGATTACGATGCAGCTACCGTTGTTGGCTTTCTGAAGAACTACGGTCTCGACAAGGATTTCAAGCTGAATATTGAAGTCAACCATGCCACCCTTGCAGGTCATACCTTCGCGCACGATCTTCAGGTTGCCGCGTGCGACGGTCTGCTGGGAAGCATCGATGCCAACAAGGGCGATTACCAGAACGGGTGGGATACCGATGAGTTTCCAACCAATGTATATGAGATAACCGAAGCCATGCTGGTGATACTTCAGGCCGGGGGCTTTACAACCGGAGGAATAAACTTTGATGCTCGCATCAGGAGGAATTCGACTGACCCCGAGGATCTGTTCATTGCACATATCAGCGGCATGGATACATTTGCAAGGGCTCTGCTTGCAGCTGACAGGATTCTGAAAGAGAGTGATTACCTCAGGATGAAGAAGCAAAGGTACCAGTCGTTCGACAATGGTTCAGGCAAGGAGTTTGAGGACGGCAGGCTTAGTCTGGAAGACTTGAGAAACATTGCCCTGAAGTCAGGCGAGCCTGAAGTCAGAAGCGGCAGGCAGGAGCTTCTCGAGCAGTTGCTTAACATGTATATCGAATAACGGAGTGACGGCCACCGGCCGGAAATAGGAATATGTAAAAAAAATAGCCGGGTTATCATCCGGCTATTCTTTTTAGTACGAAGTAGTTACAAGGAATTCCGGTGGACTCGCGATTGATTTTTTTACCAGGCAAAGGTTTGCCACGTTGATAAGGGATTCCCTGTATTTCCCGGGGAAATCAGGCGGGAGCTTGATTTCGAGCTTTATGGAGTCAGGCAGCTGTGTTTCACTGTTGTATTCAACATGCTCCAGTATCCTTATGTTTTCCGCGGGAATCTTGCGGTTATCGCAGAATGACTTGACATATATTCCCGTGCAGGTGCCTATCGAAGCCAGGTACAGATCGAAGGGAGAAGGAGCTGTGTCTCCTCCACCCTTATTCACCGGCTGATCGGTTCTGATAACATGGTCGCCTGAATGAGCCGTTATGACTTTGGCGCCGTCAAAAGTAATTTCAATCATGTATTTAACACTTTATCACTTTAATCACTTGAGTGTTGTTTTTGTTTATTACTTTTTCAGGATGGCCTTCAGCACTTTCTCCTTATCGAGTTTTTTTGTGCAGAAGAACCAGTCGTGACAAGTCATTTCGTCCTTGCTTTCCATGCGCTGTTTTGCAACACCGCATGAACCGGCTGTAGGAACAATCACATCGTCACCCGGGCGCCAGTCGGCGGGAAGGGCCACGGAGAATTCATCAGCGGTCTGCAGTCCGATAAGAACCCTGTAAAGTTCGTCGAAGTTACGGCCAAGGCTCAGCGGATAATAGATTATGGTACGGATGATTCCTTTGGGGTCGATGAAGAACACGGCCCTGACAGCCTTTGTTGAGCTTTCTCCCGGCTGAACCATTCCGTATTTGTTTGCAACCTCCATGGTGATGTCCTCGATAAGAGGGAAGGTCACTTCAACATCCTTCATTCCCTTGTATTCGATTTTCTCCTTGATGGTGCGGAGCCATGCGATATGGCTGTAAAGTCCATCGACGGAAAGACCCACGAGCTTGCAGTTTGCCTGGTTGAACTGTTTTTCCAGTGTTGCAAAGGTCATGAATTCCGAAGTACAGACAGGAGTGAAGTCAGCCGGATGGCTGAAGAGGATTACCCAGCTGCCCTTATAGTCGGAAGGGAAGTTGATTTCGCCCTGGGTGGTAACAGCTTTGAATTCGGGAGCCTTGTCGCCTATTCTCGGCATCGTGTAGACTTTGTTTTCTTCCATAGTAATTTTTGTTTAGATATTAAGAAACTTATTTGATTTTATTTTAAGCATTCATATTTATGTTCATGTTCAAACAACAGTAAATGACTAAGATTTATAACACATTATCAAGTTGTCAGGCAAGGGGATCGATTTTCCTTTCAAGTGAAAGTTCTGCAGCTTTACCGGTAAAATTTCCGACTATCTGCAGATTGATATCCTTTATCCTGAAGTTGGGTATAGGATTTTTCAGAAGGTAATCCTCTATTAATTTATCAAGTTTTTTATCGATATAATCCTCTATTCGGTCCGATTCGGCGCAATAAAGGTGATGATGTTTCTCTCTGACGAAGTCATATCGCATAACGTCGTCGTCAGTTTTGACTTTGGTTACAATTCCTTTTTCCACGAACACGTCGAGAATTTTATATACCGTACTAAGTGTGATATGAGGAAAGTTCTGTTTCAGGTTTTCGGTAATATTATCGGCAGACGGGTGGTTTTTGAGCTTACATATCACCTCCAGCACTGCAGTTCTTTGCGGGGTGACTTTAAGCTTATTGTCGGTAAGGATTTTAATTATGGCTTTGCTGGTCATGATAATCTCCTGTTTTTCTAATTGGCAGTTTTGTTTTGCAAATGTAAAAAATAATCTTCGGCAAATATAATAATTCGCAATTACAAAAACAAGTCAAATAAGAAATAAATGTAAGAACAAAATAAAAGTATATACGAATAAAACGCAAAAGCAAAATAAAAGTAAAAGCGTATAAGAAGTAGAAGAGAATAGGTCGAAACTAAGAGACTAAGAGACCGCACGACCGCAAGACAATTAATGTATTATAGGCGATGTATTATAGGCGATGTATTATAGGCGATGTATTATAGGCGATGTGTTATAGGCGATGTGTTATGTCAATAGTGCGTTAAACGCAGTGAACGGGGCCATAACAAGGTTGCATTCCAGACATGGTGAGTTGATATGTGACTTCTCCAGTGTGCGCTACAAGAAGGAATTAAATGAACTGAACATGTTAGTCCATAAAGCAGAAGATCTGGTTGCTAAACAATCTTCAGGCGCCAAGGCCAGGTTCACAAAAAGGGTATCCAAAGAAAGAATCGAGCTTAACACTGCCCTGATTGAGAAAAGAAAACTCCTGCTGGGGATTAAGGGATACTGCACTAATCTGCCCGCATCTCAATTATCTTCAAAAGAAGCTATTGAAAGATATCACCACCTGTGGCGTGTGGAACAATCTTTCAGAATGAGCAAGTATGATCTGGAAGCAAGGCCTGTTTACCATCAGAAGGAAGAGGCTATCAGAACCCATGTATTGATCTACTTCCTGGCATTGATCATTGAAAAATATCTGGAGCTGACCACTCAAATGTCTCTGAGAAATATCAGGCTGCTGGTATGGAACATTACTGAGTCTCACATACGTGATAGTGTAACCGGAGAAACCTTCAAATTTACTTCACCCGCTACTGAGCTTATGAAAAGTAACTTAGCTCCATTGGCAAAAAAGTGGAATCTTCTACCGCACTAATTGTCACAAGTCAGGAAAAAATGGATAACGAAGACAAAAACCATATCCTGCATGTGCTGGATGGATTTATTAAATTGGTGAAGCTTAAAAATATTGCTGCTCTATAAACGCAAAAACCTGCTTTACGCAAGGCTTTCTGACCTGTATCTTTCCCATAACCTGGGATACCTTTGTGGTAAATCTTTTTCTTCCCAACGTTCTCCTGATAAAGATTCTTCTTCATCATAATTCATATATGACAAAGCAACATCTCGTGGGAGTTCCTTCTCCGTGTTTTCTCCGAGCTTTTTAATAAAAGCCTTATCTGCAATAGAAAGCATTAACTCCCCATCGGTGTCCGTAATAAAATTATCGGCTAAATAATCCGGATTTTCTATGGCTTTAAAATAGAAGCCTCTCCCTTCTGCTAATAACCGGCATCTAAAGTATAAAAAGCTGTCATCATCCGTATAACCGTCTATAATCTTAGCTGCGGCCAGTACATTATAGTGGTATGATTTTGAAAGCATTTCTCTGAATGTAAATTCAAAACCAACTACTGCCTTCTCCGATAGCTGGCTTAATTTATCTATAAGCAGCTCTGCCTGGTGCTCGAAGTCTTTTCTTTCTTCCTTTGACTGCTCTATGATTTCCCAAAAAATTACTTCTTTCATTTTTTCTTCTTCAGGCAGTTCTCTTATCCCTTCAGGTTGTGCTACAAATAACTTCTCTATGGGAACATAATCGTTCCTGGCAAAATCTTCAATAGCTGTTGTCACAACGCTATAAAATTTATCTACGTCAAAATCTTTTATACCCAATGCATTTATTTCATTGTAAGTCTTTTTAAACCCTTCCAAAATAATATGGAGAACTTCTTCTTTTGTTTGGGCTTCTTTCATTTGCTTGTGATTCAACTTGTAGGTAAATTCTAAAGTCTTTTTGGATTTTGTATATTTTCTCTTAACTACCAAACCTGTTTCAAAATCACGCCAGCTAACAATTTCAGGGTCAACGCTGTTTAGGCAAATAAAAATAGTGTCAAGACCTTTACCAAAGGAATATTGATCAAGTAATTCCGATAAATCTTCCAAAAAGTTTAACTTGTTAAAGAGGTCTAAGGTAGTCTCTTTCGTAAATTTAATCCTCATGTGTTTTGATATTGCTACTTATCAATTAATAATTGACTTCCCTGCTAAATATAACAAGGAAGTCAATTTTATTATTACCAAGGTACTTTGTTTCCTGGCGGAAGAGCATTATATATGTGGATGTAATTCCAAAGCTTCATCTTTTCCACCATAAGGATTTCCATCCTGTTCCCAGAAAATTCAGGTAAGAAGGTTACTCCCCATACATTTAATTGAGACTGTGAATATCGCCATTGTGTATTAGTTGTAAAATCGTATTGGGTTGTTTGGCCAATTTTCCAAATATCGCCGGTTGCTGTCCGTAAAGTATACTGAACACCTTGTTTATTGAGGTATCTTCTTGCTGCAATTGTGGCATCATGTGTGGCTGCTATAGTTAATGCTGTAACTCCTATAGCTTCTCCAATCGGGATAGGGCCATCTGCGGCAGAAGTTGTAACGGCTATAGCTCCAGCTTTTCCAAGCCAATAATTTGGATCCCCATCCCCACCACCTGAGGGATCATTTTTGTCGAAACGGAATGGATCATTATTATTATCAATAATCGGAGTAGTCGGTGTATTCTTCTCTGGCACTTGAGCTGTAATAGTAACTTCTCCCAACATGTATGGCTGACCAGGTCCCTGGAATCCACTGCCAGAGGGAACGCCATAACCTCCTCCTCCTCCGCCCTGACTTCCATCGGAATAACCTGTTTCGCTATTCCAGCTTCCCCCGTAATCCATTAGATTATTAATAACTTCCCAAAACTCTTCCCATGATTTCAACTGCTTATAACCGCTCGGATCAACATATTTTAGTGGATTATTGAGGCAATAGATGTAACGGTTATAATTTTGTGTAAATGTCGGATCCTGTACATAATCATCAGGACTCAGGAACTGGGCTGTAAGAGGATCATAGAGCCTGCCGTTCATGTTTATCAGGTTAAACCAGGGCAGGTGTTCATGTCCCGTGAATCCTCTTCCGGCAACA
>Ga0208694_1001244_pt1 | contig 32391 bp, 31 predicted proteins | sample AD_UKC078_MetaG_FD_184442 | JGI IMG/M metagenome (GOLD analysis project Ga0208694, IMG submission 184442) | Active sludge microbial communities of municipal wastewater-treating anaerobic digesters from USA - AD_UKC078_MetaG (SPAdes) (version 2) | ecosystem: Engineered > Bioreactor > Anaerobic >...
TGGAAAGGATAAATAAAGAAATTCGTAGAAGAACCAGGGTTGTAGGTGTATTTCCAAACGAAGCTTCTTGTTTGAGACTAATCTCAGCTCGATTGATGGAGATTAGCGAGGATTGGCAAATCGGCAAACGTTATTGCGCTGCCAGGTCATTCGTTTGTTAAAGTCCAATGGGTATTTCTGGCTCGAATTTACAGAAAAAAGGTTGCATAATCTAATTAAATGAAGTAAAATACTAAAAAATAATCATTACTGACACTTAGAAGAAGTAATTTTTTATTACGGATCTCTTTAAAAGATGAAATACAGCGAGTTTAAACGCCTGCCTTTCTTATTTCAGATTCTGGTCTTGCTGGGGCTGATTTTGCCTCGGAGAGTAGGCTTATTAATCGCCAGCCTGATTGGAACGATCCTGGGCAGCCTGAAGTCACTGAATCCGATCAAAGCCATTCGAGCCAATCAATGGGTGATCCACAACCAGCAGTTGACCAGGAAAGACTTAAATCGATATCCCCGGGTGGTTTTTCGGTCAATTGCAAAATGTTTTTTCGATTATTTTTATTTCCTCTCCCGGCCAGAAAAATTGACCGAAATCGTGCGTTTCAGTCCTGAAGCAGAGGCAACTATCAAACGCATTGCAAATCATGAACCCTGCATGATCGTCTGCCCCCATATCAGCAACTTCGACCTGATGGGCTATGCACTGGCCATCCACAATGTGAAACTACAGGTGCTATCCTTCCCGAATCCTGTAACCACTTATCGTTGGCAAAATGAACTGCGGCAGAGGGAAGGGATCATCGTCACGCCCATGAGTCTGAGCGCCTTCAGACAAGCCCGACAGCGCTTGCGAGATGGGGGTAGCGTGTTGACCGGTCTTGACCGCCCTCTTGAAAAGACTTTTCAAGAAAAATATCAACCCAGTTTCTTTGGCTATAAAACATCGCTCCCTGTTGCCTATGTTCGCATGGCCCTGGAAGCCAGGGTGCCGGTTTATGTGTTTGCCGCTGCTTACCTGCCAGATGGAAAATATTACCTGGAAGGTTCGGAGCCCATCTGGATGGAACCTCACGATGACCTTGAAACAGAAACGCTGTCCAATGTTCACAAAGTCCTTCATGTTGCAGAAGAACTGATCAAAAAGTATCCCCAGCAGTGGGCGATGTTCTACCCGGTTTGGCCGCAATTTCTCGGTGTTTAAACAGAAAGGGAAACAATGTCAAACGTTGAAAAGCATAAAAGAGAAAATAAAATTTTGCTGGGGTTTCTCGAGCGCCCCGCCCTGCGCTGGCTGGCAGCGCATATGCCTGCCTGGGTAACCCCCGATATTCTCACCTGGATTGGGGTCGGTGCGTCTGTGCTGATTTTCGTCAGTTACGCCCTCACCAACATCAGCCCCAACTACCTGTGGTTAGCCAACCTGGGCTTCCTCCTCAACTGGTTTGGCGATAGCCTGGACGGCACCCTGGCGCGCTATCGGAAAATTGAGCGTCCGCGTTATGGCTTCCTGATCGATCACTGGGTTGACGCCATCAGCATCTTGCTCATTTTCCTCGGGCTGGGCCTCTCTCCCTATGTTGACCTGCAGGTTGCCAGCCTGGCTGTGATCAGTTATTTGCTGGTTTCAATCATGGTCTACCTGATCACCTACGTAACCGGCATTTTCAACATTACCAACGCCTATATCGGACCTACTGAATTTCGCGTGCTGGCGATCATTCTCAACACCATCATCTTCTTCAGCGGTGAAGTCACTTTCAAACTCCGCTGGGTGGGCGAGACGAGTTTATTCACCCTGGTGACCGGCGCCGTGGCTTTGATTTTGTTTCTGTACTTCATGATCAATACAGCCATCCAGGCACAAAAATTAAAGCTATTGGATGAAAAGCGCCTTGAGCGCAGGCTCGCCAAAGAGCGCAAAAACCAGGATACCAACTGATCCCATCACGGGGTTGCATTCACTGACCAGACCCAACCAAATGCCGACGCCTCTGCATCCGCCGCGGCGCCAGGCTTGAAAGATAATATTTAGCTTTATGATCAAGATTCTCCACTTTGCTGATGCCCACATCGACATGGCCAACTTTGGAAGGCATGACCCTGAATCAGGGCTTCCCCTGCGGGTGATGGATTTTTTAAAATCCCTGGACGAAATTATCCAATTCGCTCTCGCTGAAAAAGTCGACCTGGTCATTTTCGCAGGGGACACCTACAAAGACCGTTCGCCCGCACCAACCTTCCAACGTGAATGGGGAAAGCGCATTATGCAGCTTTCACGGGCGGGCATTCCAACGCTTTTATTAACCGGGAATCACGATATTTCTCCGGCGACGGGCCGTGCCCACGCCATCCAGGAGTTTGACACCCTGGAAGTGCCTCACGTGCATGTGGTGCATCAGCCCCAATTTCTCACGCCAGCTGACCTGGAAGGCCTGCCCGTTCAAATCATCGCCTTTCCCTGGATCTCCCGCTCGTCGATGATGTCCATGCTGGATCCCGGCAGTGTAGAACCTGGTCAGATCTATGCTGCGTTTAATGCCCACCTGGCTGAATTAATTGAGGACTGGCTGGATGCAGCAGATCCTGACCTGCCAATCATCCTGACTGCGCATGCCTCGGTTGAAGGCGCCCTGTATGGCGCAGAGCGCACGGTGATGTTGGGCAAGGACCTGGTACTGCCATATGCACTGGTGAAAAATCCAAGGTTTGATTATGTCGCCCTCGGGCATATCCATAAAGCACAGGATTTGAATAAAGATGCCCACCCGCCGGTGATCTACCCGGGCTCCATCGAACGGGTGGATTTTGGCGAAGTTGCTGACCGGAAATACTATGTCCTGGCGGAGGTCAACAAACAGAACACCAGGGTCACCTGGCAGGAATTGAAAAACATCCGCCCCTTTATCGACCTCCATGTCCGACTTGAAACAGACCAGGCCATCAACCAGACCCTTCAGAGTCACCTTCCACCCCCAGATGAGTTGCAGGATGCAATTGTGCGCATGGTGATCGAGTACCCGCGTGCCTGGGAACCCCTGATTGACGACAATCAGTTGCGGGAGTTAACAGCAGGCGCGTTTGAATTTCACCTCGTAAAACGCCCCCGCTTTGAGACCCGGGGGCGCCTGCCAGAAGGGCGCACAGCCAGCCAGCTCAGCGCCCTCGAACTGCTGAACTTTTACTGGAAGACAAGCTCCAGCAACCTGGATCAGGAAAGAGTACAAACTCTGAACAACCTTGCCAGCTCAATCATCGATGAAGTCAACATGCGGGAGTAAACTCTACGCCAGTTGGAGATCGCCCCTATAGTTTTTAACAATGGGAAACTTAAACGGGTATCCAGGGACAAGGTTTAATTTTTAAAAAGGCTGCCCCATCAGGAGCAGCCTTTCTCTTTTTTGGTCTACCAGCGCCTTATCGACTAAGCCAACCCACCTCTTTAGGCTTCTCTGAATTCGCCTTCGACGACGTCTTCGTCATTCGGGTGGGCGTCATGCTCAGGCGGTTGAGGTGCCGCAGCGCCAGCATCCGTGTGCTGGTAGGCTGCTTCTCCGATGGCCTGCAAGTCAGTTTGCAAGGTATCAATCAAGCTCTGGATGCGGGCTTTATCCTCACCCTGGATGGCTTCGCGCAGGTCGTTGACTTTGCTTTCCACGTTGGCGCGTTGCTCGGCGGTGACCTTCTCGCCCATATCCCTCAGCAGTTTTTCTGCCTGGTAAGCCAGTTGATCGCCTTGATTGCGCATTTCGATCAGGGCTTTACGCTGCTCATCTTCTGCGCGGTGTTTGGCAGCATCGGAAACCATCTTATCGATATCGGATTTATCCAAGTTGGTCGATGCGGTGATGGTGATCTTCTGTTCTTTTCCACTGGCTTTGTCTTTTGCAGTGACGTTCAGGATGCCGTTGGCGTCGATATCAAAGGTGACCTCAATCTGCGGGATACCGCGCGGCGCCGGCGGGATGCCGTCCAGGCGGAAGCGTCCCAGGCTCATATTGTCGCTGGCCATCGGTCGCTCGCCCTGCAGGACATGGATATCAACCGATGTCTGGCTATCCTCAGCGGTAGAGAATACCTCGGTCTTTTTGACCGGGATAGTGGTATTGCGCTCAATCAGGGTGGTCATCACCCTGCCAAGGGTTTCCACGCCCAGGGAAAGGGGCGTCACATCCAGCAGGAGGACGTCTTTCACATCGCCAGCCAGAACGCCGCCCTGGATGGCTGCGCCCATCGACACCACTTCATCGGGGTTGACGCCCTTGTTGGGCTCTTTTCCGCCAGTCAGATCACGCACCAGGTCCTGGATCATCGGCATGCGGGTTGCGCCGCCGACGAGGACGACTTCATCAATCTGCCCGACCTTGAGGTTGGCGTCTTTGAGAGCAGCGTTGAAGGGTCCCTTCGCGCGCTCAACCAGGTGGGCTGTCATTTGTTCAAGTTTAGCCCGGTTTAATTTCAACAGCAGATGCTTCGGTCCGGAAGCGTCAGCGGTCACATAGGGCAAATTGATTTCCGTTTCCATTACAGAGCTTAATTCAATTTTCGCCTTTTCGGCTGCCTCGCGCAAACGTTGCAATGCCTGGCGGTCTTCGCGCAGGTCAATACCCTGCTCGCGTTTAAATTCATCCGCTGCCCAGTTCACAACGACTTCATCCCAGTCATCGCCACCCAGGTGTGTATCGCCGTTAGTGGCTTTGACTTCAATCACGCCTTCGCCGACTTCAAGCAGCGATACGTCAAAGGTTCCGCCGCCCAGGTCAAAGACGAGGATGATCTCGCTTTCTTTTTTGTCCAGCCCGTAGGTCAGGGCTGAGGCGGTGGGTTCGTTGATGATGCGCATCACTTCTAAACCGGCAATCTTACCGGCGTCCTTGGTGGCTTGGCGCTGGCTGTCGTTGAAGTATGCAGGTACAGTGATCACCGCCTTTGTCACAGGTTGACCTAAATAGGCTTCTGCGTCCGTCTTCAGTTTGGCGAGGATCATCGCCGAGATTTCCTGCGGTGTATAGGTCTTGCCAGTGATCGGGATATTCACGCGCGCATCGCCCGTGGGCCCGCTGACCACCTTGAAGGGTACCATTTCACGTTCGGATTTAACTTCATCGTAACGGCGACCCATAAAGCGTTTGATCGATGATATCGTATTTTCCGGGTTTACAACCGCCTGGCGTTTGGCGGGGATGCCGACCAGGCGCTCGCCTTGTTTATTAAAGGCAACTACTGATGGAAGCAGTCGTGAACCTTCTGCGGTGGAGATGACGGTTGCTGTGCCGCCTTCAACCACAGAAACAACGCTGTTTGTTGTTCCCAGGTCAATACCAATAATTTTTGACATAATCCATCCTCCAATTTCTTTTTCTTTATCACTATGAAGATACTGAATCAGTCATAGAAGATCGTTAACAAATTATTGGATAATTATTAGCATCTTGGGGGGAGGGTCAATCGCGGTTCTTTTGATCAAGCTTTTTCCTCGCATGGCGGGTGCGCAGGATCAACGTGAAGGCATAAATCGCCAGGGTGCCGAGGATGATGGAAAAACCAAGGATCATTTCAGTGAGGGTGTTGGCGGGCATCTTATTCTACCTCCCGGGTCATTTCAAACTCTAATTGTGCCAAGCGCACACGGCGCCAGACCAGGTCGACCAGCAAAACCGTGAAAACCAGCAGACTGAGCAGCAGGGTGTTTAACATGCGGGGTGACATACTGAAGGCGCCACCTGTCCCGTCAGCGGGCGCGATCACCACCGGGTGGATGGTGCGGAATAGCCGAATGGAGAAAAAGGTCAGCGGGACAGTTAACGCCGCCAGTATGGCGAAAACAGCTCCCAGGCGCGCCTGGGCTTCCGGCGTGCTCACCCCGGCGCGCAGGATAAAATACGCCAGGTAAATCAGCGTCATGATCGCGGTTGTGGTCAATCGCGGGTCCCACACCCACCAGGTGTTCCAGATCGGGCGCGCCCAGATCATCCCGCTGAAGATGGCAATGATGGAGAACACCAGGCCAACTTCAATGGCTGCAGAAGAAAGCCAATCCCAGCGGATGCGGCGCGTCAACAAGTAACCGGCGCCGCCCACTGCCCCGAGAATAAAGCATACCATTCCGGCCCAGGCGGCGGAGATGTGAAAGTAAAACACCTTTTGTACCGGGCCCATCACAACTTCAACCGGCGTATAAACGATGATGATCAGCATCGCGAGGGGCACCAGGATCAGCGAGAGAAGATCCAGGACCACCAGGGCGACGGGTTTTTTTGGCATCTCAATCCTCCAGGATGGTTTCAAAAAATAACAAACCGGCAGCGTTGAAGATCAATACCCCTGCCAGCAGCAGGTAGATCCAGCTCGACATCTCAGACAGCGGTTGTTCGGCGAGCACCCCGCGGCTGGCTTCCACAGCAGCGATCAAGATCGGCAGCGCCAGCGGGTAGAGCAGCACAGGCAACAGCACATCACGGGTGCGCGCCTGGATGCTGAGCGCAGACAGCAGGGTTCCCAGGCTGGTGTAGGCAGCTAATCCTAAAAGGATGACCAGCAACAAGGGGGCCCGCAGCAAGTTCTGCCCATAAAACAGGCTGAACACTGGCAACAGCAGCAATCCCACCAGGGTTGTGAAGCAGAAGTTTCCCAGGGTCTTGCCAAAAAAGATGGCCGAGCGATCGACCGGCGCCAGCAATAAGCCATCCAGGGCGTTGTTTTCACGCTCCAGGCTGATGCTGCGATTTAACCCCAGTGTGGAGGCAAAAGCCAGGGAGACCCACAACAGCCCGGAGGTCAGCCCAGCCTGCACATCCGGTGCGAGTTGCAGGGCGAAGTTGAACAGGAACACGATCATCAACGCAAACATTAACATGACGGGCAGACCCTGGCGACCGCGCCACTCAACCTGGATATCCTTACGCAAAATCTGCCACACCACGCCCAGGTAAGCGCCGATCGCTTTCATGTCACCTCCCCCAGATAGCTGTTCAGTTCAGGCGATTCAGCCAGCGCGGAAACGGGGATATGCACGTCGATGCGTCCATCTTTGAGCCAGGCCACATGCGAGGCGAGCGTCAGCAGGCGCTGCGGACGGTGGGCTGCCAGCAGGATAATACGGTCCGGGCGGTGCCAATTTTGCAGGAATCGATCGAGAAAGCCGGCGGCTTCCTGGTCCAGGCTGGTGTAGGGTTCGTCAAACAGCAGGATGGAAGGTTGGTGCAATGTGGCGCGGGCGAGTGACAGGCGCTGCAGCAAGCCGCGAGACAGGGTGCGCACGGGCTGATGCTGATGTGCGACTAAACCGAGAGCCTGCAGAGCCTGTGAGATTCTTGCCTCACGATTTTCCAACGGGTAGAGACGTGCACTGTGAAGCAGGTTTTCATACGCGCTCAGGTCCTGATAAACCATGGGTTGATGACCTACATAGCCAATTTCCCTGCGCACCAGGGGATTGCTCGGCCCATCTGCACCGTAAAGGGTCACTGCACCCTGGCTGGGGCGCACCAACCCAGCCAGAATGCGTAAGAGGGTGGTTTTACCGACGCCATTGTCACCCACCAGCAGGCAAAAATCACCGCGATTAATGGTCAACGATAATTGATTTAACACAGGATGGCGATGATAGCGTTTTACCAGGCCATGAACATCAATCCGAAGCAACTCCGGCGGAAAAGTCATTCTTGCCATGATGGTTCAATTATATTGCAAGGCTTGGGATGTGGGTACTGTTATAGGGCGTGACCGCAGTAGACGCAAAATTTGTCACCAGGTTTTATCGGTGCACCACAATACGGACAATATGGATTGCCATCCGCTGCATATGATTTTGGGAAAAAGTCTGGCGCCACCGATTGGGGAACTGAATCCTTTAATTCAGATGAATCGTCAGCAAAAGAGCTCACATGATAGGTACCCGTTTGCTTTTCCTTGATCATTCGCACTTCGGGTTCCTCTGCGGAAGTAGAGAGCCAAGCATCTTGATCTTTTTTCGCCTCAATCCCATGCAAGGTGCCCTGGTATTTGTGAGCGCTGGCAAGCCCAGGTTCGAGGCTTGAAGGTTCAATTGCCTCGACAGTAGCGGCATCCTCCGGGGAGGGAATCGACTTTATTTCCAGAAGAGGCCCTTGATCATTGGATTCATGCTCTGCTTTGGGATTTGAGGTTTCATTATCCTTTTCAGCCCTGTAGAAAAGGATAAATAATAAGAAAGCGATGCCAATCGCAATGATCAGAAAAAGGAGAATCAGAGTTAAATCCATAATTACTTAACCCAGTTGATACTCAAAAAGCACACTTAATATAATGTTAATACATTAATCGTTATTTGTAAAGGGTTATAATGATTTAAATTAATAAATTCGGAGAAATCATACTGAAAATTTTGCAAAATGCAATTATATTTCCATCCCGGCTATTGAGCAGGCTGATAGCAATGAAGCAGATGGCAGTGAGTGAATTTAACCCGTTAAGACTTCTTCACGCGCAGTTAAATAGGCTAAGGAGACGCTCCTCAGCTTTTCAACCAGTTCATTCTGTGTTTCGCACCACACTTCGTGAAGGGGGCAGTTGCTCCCAAAAGAGCACAAGGAAGCGTCCTTCGTACACTCACACAGTGTGATTGGGCCATCAATGGCTTCAACCACATCCAACAGTGAGATGTTTTCTGGATCACGAGCCAGTATGACCCCGCCGCTGGCACCGCGTATGGTGTTAACCAGGCGCGCAATCGAGAGTTGAGAGATAATCTTCGCCAGGAAGGACGATGGAATCAGTTTTTCCTCTGCAATTTTGCTGGTGGTGGCTGGCTTCCAATTGGGCTTGCTCCTGGTTTGCTCGTGCCTGGCGAGGTACAGCATCGCTCTGAGGGCATAATCAGCCTGTCGGGTTATCTGCATGGGATTGTTCTCTCTCTTTCCGTTTTCGTCCCGGTTTACGATAAATTGTATCTAATTTAGGGGGATTTGTAAAGGATAAAAGGAATAAGAGGTTAGGAATCGTATCCGAAGCAACATTACTTAATCAATCCTGATACCTGATTCCTGATACCTGTTTCCTGATTCCTGCTTCCGAACCGTCCACTCAGTATTCTCCAAATTGGTATAATCAACTTTGTAAGTTCTTAACACTGAAGAACTGTTTTTTTAAAGGAGCACAGCTTTTGAAAACCGCATTAATCACCGGGATCACCGGGCAGGACGGCTCGTACCTGGCGGAGTTCCTGCTCGCCAAAGGCTATCGCGTCGTGGGCATGGTTCGCCGGACGAGCATCATCGATTACAGTCGCATCGAACACATCCAGGACCAAATTGAACTGGCCCATGGCGATTTACTGGATCAAGGCTCGCTGTATGCGATCTTTGACACCTATCGCCCCGATGAGATCTATAACCTGGGCGGGCAGTCCAATGTTCACCTTTCCTGGTCACAGGCGGTGCTGACCGCCGAATCGACCGCCCTGGGCGTGACCCGTTTACTGGACTGTATGCGCCAGGTGACGCCCGCGTCGCGTTTTTATCAAGCCTCCACCAGTGAGATTTTTGGCGATGCAGATGAATCCCCCCAGACCTTGACCACCCACCTCAACCCGCGCAACCCCTACGGGGTCGCCAAGGTGTACGGGCATCTGATCACCCAGAATTACCGCCAGCGGCAGGGTTTGTTTGCCGTTTCGGGCGTGCTGTATAACCACGAGAGCCCGCGGCGCGGCCTGGACTTTGTCACCCGTAAGATCACCCATGGGGTGGCGCAAATTAAGCAGGGATTGGCAACAGAACTGCGCCTGGGCAACCTGGACGCCCAGCGGGATTGGGGTTTTGCCGGCGATTATGTGCAGGCAATGTGGCTGATGCTCCAACAAGATCAACCGGTGGATTACGTGGTTGGCACAGGTCAACTGCATACCGTGCGGGATTTTTGTCGAATCGCGTTTGAGGTTGCTAACCTGGATTACCGCAACTATGTTGTTGAAGATCCTGCTTTCTTCCGTCCGACAGAACGCTTCCCCTTACTGGCCGACCCCAGCCAAGCCATCGCAGATTTAGGTTGGCTTCCGCAGGTTGATTTTGAAGGGTTGATCGAGATGATGGTGACCGCCGACCTTGCAGCCCTGGGGGCATGAGCGAAACACTGGATATTCCAGTATAATTTGATCTATTACAGATCTTATCGATTGGTATATATGGCCGACCATCATCAACTCAGTGCGCGCGAAATTGAGATCCTCAGATTAGTAGCCAAAGGTCTCACCAACGGCGAAATTGCCCATCTTCTGACCATCAGCCCCAACACGGTCAAGGTGCACCTCAGCAACATCTATGAGAAGACGGGCGCGGCCTCACGCACCGAAGCGACCATGTACGGCATCGAACACGGCATCATCGACGTTCCAGGCGGGGCTGAGGCTGTCGAAGTCATTCCGCCCACCCGGGCGGAACTGCTGCGTAAACACGTCTGGTGGATCATCCCCGCCGCCGCGCTGGTGATGGTCTTAATCGTCCTCACGCTGATCAACCTGCTCCGACCGCCTGAGCCCGAAGCCCAGCCGCTGGCTGCACTGGCAGAGCGCTGGCAGGAACTGGCGCCGATGCCCGTCGCTCGTGCTGGCATGGCGGCTGCGGCCTATAACGGCGAGATCTATGCCATCGCCGGTGAGGGTCCCAAGGGCATCAGCGGCAGCGTCTTTCGTTACACACCTGAGACAGACCGCTGGACACAACTGAGCGAAAAGCCCCTCCCCGTGGCGGACGTGCACGGCGTGTTGATCGGCGAGAAGATTTACGTCCCCGGTGGCAGGCGTCCGGATGGAACGCCGACCGACATCCTGGAGATTTACGATCCCCGGCGAGACTCATGGTCAACGGGTGCACGGCTGCCGCAGCCGGTCAGCGCGTATGCATTGGCGGATTTCGAAGGTCAGATGTATTTGTTTGGCGGCTGGGATGGGGAAGAAACTCTGAAAGATGTGTTTGTTTACGACCCGGGTGCGGATGAATGGCGTGTGGCGACGCCAATGGCCCTTTCCCGACGGAATCACGGCGCAGTTGCGATGATGGATAAAATCGTTGTTCTGGGGGGCAGAAACGACGAAGGTGTGCTTGCGGATGCTGTTAGTTATTACCCTTCGCGGGATGTCGGTGCCGAAAATCCCTGGGAAGATTTTGAAGACCTGCCCGAGCCGCGGTATGGCTTTGGGGTGGAGGGCGTATCGGATTCGATTTATGTCATGGGGGGGGAGACCGTTGAAAACTCAATATGTATGTTATCAGGTTTGGTTTTCAACGGTAAGGCGTGGGATACTTTCGCTTCAGAAATTGAAGAGCACTGCCAGCCATGGCATCTGGTGCCAATTGGGTCTTTGTTGTATTTCATCAACCATCAAGGGCAAGACCACCTAGGGCAATTATGGTCCTATAGAGCATTTTATTATGAGATTTATATACCGATTGTCAAGTAATAGTTAAAAATCATTATTGCAATAGTCAATCTATCAACCCCAAAGTTTTGATCGACTGAGAAAATAAACAGTATCAGCCATTAATTGGGTGGACAAAATGATAATTAATAATCTAAGGGAAAGTCTGAATAATTGAGAATGCCAAGATCAATCAAATCATTTGCTTGAACATCAACAATAATAGCTTCTTCGATCTCAGATTCAGGTACTAGTAATAAATAAGCACTTACGCCATCAGCAAACATCAACGCATATCGGTTAGGTGGAACCTCATTAAAAACAAATTTTCCTTCTTTATCAAGGATCGCTTGGGGCGAAACTGCTCTTTTCAATGATACGACTCTTTCAACGCCTTCCTCGTCGATTAACAAATCTGCGAGGTATAAGTTATATCCGACAACTGGTACATTATTTCTGAGTAACTGCCCATGCACAATACCAAAAGATGGGTTTGGTGTAAAACCAGGTGCAACTCCAGGCGAAAATTCAGGGAGTGGATAGCCAGCAGCATCATTATTTTTTTCAACGACAAAAATGGGATAGCCTGGGCCAACAGAAATATCATCAGTTGAAATTGGGCCGATTTCTGTCGGTGAAGTACAGCCAAAGAGCAAGCATAATAACGATGCTGCGGCTAATATCACTTTAATTGTGAATCGATTTATTAATATATTCAATATAGCAATCCAAATATTTTAAAAGGATCACATAAATTTACAGCATAGTAATTCCATAATCATTATTCTTGTGGCTATGGTTGTGGGACATTGACTGCTTCATAGGTCATCATGAGATCATTATAACCAATGCCATGACCCCGGGTATTGACAATTCCAATAATTTTTGCCGTGCTATCTATTACAGAATATCCAGGATCTGAGTATGCTGTACAAACGCCACCGCCAAAATAGTTAGCGGGCAAACTATAACGAGGGAGATCTTCTCTTACGCCAAAAGGTTCAATTAAACCAAGCTTTGATGTATAAGTTGAGTTGATATATTCGCATTCGACATAGATAGAATCCGTCCCGACATTCATAACAGTGAAGGTTGAGTCCCAATCTTCAGCACCACCATAGCGATTAACAAAACGAGGAAACGCAATTCTAGATGTGGCATCTTCCTTATTGAATGAACTATAGGAACTGGCAAGTGTACCACGATCCTGGTTGACCGTTGCTACGAGATCAACTTCGTTTGAGTTAAATGTCACATATGCAGCACCGATAAACCTAACGCCTTTTGGACATGTCAATGATGGGCTTCCAAGAATAAACGCGTTACCACCAAATTCTGTAGATGAATTTGGTGCAATTGCGCGGGTTTCTTCGCATATGAATCCATCTTTACGAACATATTGCAACGTAACCGTTGTGGATTCGACTGGATCCAAATTAAACATTGCAATAGCTGTTCGCCAATCCTTAGGCGTAGGATTATTCGAATTTACCAGTGGAATTACAGGATAAGGGCTACCCACACTATATCCATTAGATACCAAGGCAGACTTCACAATTTTACTTTCTTGAGATACAACAACGGCGATCGGCTGATCGCTGGTTAAGGTTGCCGATGTAATTACTCTTCCCTGATTGCTCAAACAAGGCTCTGCAGCTTGGTCAACGATTTTCATCGCATTAGGTTCTATTGTGACAGTATCGTCAATTAATCCTGGGCAACGAGCATAATCAATATTCACAGTCGCCGTAGCTGTCCCCACATTTTGAACTGAGAAAAATGTGTTCCAACCGCTAACTCCCCAATTATTCATCATAAAAGGCAAAACAACCTTTGTACTACCAGATGAGCTACCAGTATACATACCTCGGCCTTTATTGTCGCCATTTAAAACACTAACAGCACCAATTGGTTTATCTGACGAAATTACAAGACTGCCTTCAAATGAGGGTAAAGGTAGTGCTGCATACTCAGCAACACCAAAGGCGTCCAGTGTTTCGCCAGTAACTGAATAAGCGATATCGCCCGCATTTGGGCCTTCTCCACCAAAGTAGTATTCTAAGGTAATTGTGACCTCATCATCATTTAAGTTCTGAACTGCCACTGATGACTTATACGAAGAAAACATTTGGGCGCTCGCTTCTCGAAACGGGCTGAGGCCAGCAAGAAGAGTTAATAACAAAAATCCAATCAGAAATATTCGTAGTGGTTTCAAAATTTCTCCTTTCATAATCATGAGTGCTTTACAATTATTATTGTAAGAGAACTCGTTAGTTTTTCAATAATCATTTCGGGTTATTTCGGTCAGAAACACGCGTAATAATAACTGCAATTATCGCCCAGATAATTTCAAAAAAAGTAATGATGATGCGATTAGACAATGCAATGACAACAGCTAAGGACGAGGGCATAATACCAGATAGTAATAAGCTAAGGCTCACCTCCCCAAAACCAAAGTGGCTAGGTAGAAATAGAAATAGTCTTGATAAAACACCAATCATAGCCGTTGTGCCAATGAAATATCCGAGTGAGGTAATATCAAATTCTGAGAATAAATTTCCAAAAGAAAACAACAGAATTCCCACCAGTAACCAGACTAGAACATAAGCTAAAAACCAAGTTATGATATCTTTATAATCAAAATTTGAAATTTCAATATTATATTTATTAATTATCCATTGTTTAATTCTTGGATGCAACAATAAAAGACTGGCAATTATAACAATAATAAAGCCGATAAGGCTGTAACTGAATTGCTGTATCAAAGGAATCGAAAAAAGAAAACTAACAAAAGCCGCTGCAATTACAATTATGGCCATCTCTATGCCACTTGCAAGAATTATGAATCTTCCCTGATAACCATCCTCCTTATAGAAATTTGCTCTCCAGGCAACATACCAAATTGTTCCAGGGAGTCTTTTTCCCAAAGCTGAGACACAAAAAGTGAGGAAGTGTTTTTTAAATACCCCTTTATGGCCCAGATTGTTCATTATCTGTGCCCAAATTATTGATGTAATCAATAAAATTGCTGAATAAATAATGAACGAATAAATCAATACTATTGGACGGAAGTCTTGCATTATTATTATTATTACGTCTCGCTCAGAATACACCAAGTAGCCCAGAATGCCTGCTGTTAATAATATAGACACAATTGTTAAAGCTTTACGAGCAAAACGCCCCCCCCATATATTTTTTAAGCCATGGATTACCTTTTGTATCACGATTTAATTCGATTTATTATTAATAGCTGTGACTGTGAGCGATGTCCCTTGGAAAAAAAGAGACTTTATCCAAAGTAACGGAAAGAATAAAACTTGAAACAATTTGCTTCGCAAAGTATTTAGAAGAAATGTTTTTAGTGGTAAGCTAGTTTTCGTATCGTTCAGAAAGAATTCAAGGCTGTTAATGGCATTCAGATAACCTCCAATATCAAAGCGAAATTTAAGAATTTCAAAACCATGTATATTTAACAATTGCGTTAAGGTATCTAAATTAAAAACATAAAAGTGTCTCGGAGCATCTAAACCAGCCCAATGTTTTCCAAACAGCTTAAAATCAAGACTGTCTCCATTTGGCACCCTGATAACCAGGTAACCATTTGGTATAACCAACCTTCTAATTTCATGTAATAATCTGTGTGGATCATTCACATGTTCTATTACATCCCACATTGTGACAACATCAAATTCGCTGTTTTCAAACCCTATATCTTCAAGATTTCCGTAACGGACGTCAAACCCTTTTTCGTTCTTCAGCATTCTCACATGTTTTTTATTAATTTCAGTTCCGACAACTTGAAATTTGGATTTTTTATCAAGATAAGCTATGAACGAGCCAGATCCACAACCAACATCCAGCAATCTCCCACTTTTCGCCAAGCGAAGAACAACCCCAGCCCTTTTTTTTAGCCCATAGGTATTAAGGACTTTAGCAAACCCTTTATCAGATGTGGCAGAACAGTAAATTTCATCGTTATTATAATGATCAACGATTGTTTCTGGACTGATCTGAGGATTCTGAAAAATTAACCCACAAACACGACACTTATAATAGGGAAAGTTTTCAGTGCTGTTATCTAAACGAAAATCTCGCAATTTGAAAAGTGGAACTGATTCATATGAACCACAGATGATACAGCGATTTGTTTTCATCAGAATAAATGAGCACCCTTTTGTGAGCTTCCCCACCCGTCTACAATTCCCCAAAATAAAGGACGGACTAAATAACAATTCCTTCCACACAAGTCTTTAATTAATGTTAAAAACCCTTTAGCAATAGTAAATAAAAACATAACTGGCAAAGACAATCCATGGGAATATTTCTTGTAAAATTTTATAGTATTTCTGGTTCGCAAATATCTCGTTCTCGGTTTTAGCTCTCCCATCGTTAAGGATATCTTGTGCCACATCTTGGCACGGGTAGCTGCGATCATTTTAAAACCTGCCTTTCGTGCCCGCCATGAAAAATCAGCATCGTCACCATAGATTAGACTTGAATCATCAAAGTATCCAATTTCTATAAAAACCTTTTTATTTACCATCATGGTGCACCCATGCATCACGTCTATACTTAAATATTTAGGGATGTTTGCGTTGTATTTGCGACCACGATAGGAACGAACACCTATTAATGTGCCGGGAATCAATTTATATCCAATATACCAAATGATTTCAGGATGATCATAATACAATATCGCTGGCCCAATTAATTGTGCTTCTGGTTGATCTTGAGTTGCACTATTTAACTCTTTTATAAAATCTTTATCTACTACCACATCATTATTCATTAACAATAGCCATTCAGCACCTTTTTTCAATGCATTTGGAATACCCTGGTTTAAACCATGAGGGTAACCTTTATTTTCATCAAGTTCTAGAATTGTCAGTGAAGAATCATATTGCTCTTTCAAAATTTCCACAGAATTATCTATCGAACAGTTGTCAACAATAATTATCTGACTTAATAAAGCGCCTGCCATCAACAATGAATTAATACATTCGATAGTGTCGTTCACTTGACTGTAATTTACGATGACAATTCCCAATTTAGAGAAGATCAATTCTGCCCTCCAAACCTCATAATCTTGGTGCATCTTGCTCTTGTTGTTATATTATTAGCAAACAATTAGTATGATAAAATAAATAGCAAATATCGATAGAATACGATTTATTGCAGTGTCTATGTGTTCATCTAGAACATAGATCAAAATCCATCACACTCTGTTGAATTTGCTCTAAGGTGCCAAAATCAATAAATCTTCCATTTGGAAAAGGTGTTGTCCGTATTACAAAACCATCTTTTATTGCATAATTTAATATTTTTGCAAAATCACCGATGAAATCATTTCTAACTTTATCGAATAAGTATTCTGAAAAATTCGGTTTCCATATGATACAGCCCCACATATACTTCAAGTTAGTTGATTTTGGTTTATCTACAATCCGGTCCGCTATGCCATTTGAATTGACCGAAACCATCCCAAAATTTTCAGGATGCTGAGTAGGAAATAGACAAAGCATTATATCTGTATCATCGTCAAATTTGGTTAAGGAAATTTTAAATGCCTCTTTCGGCCACATGATAGTATCTGCCATACCAAAAAGTACAACTTTATCTCTAATTAGGTGGTAAGCTGAAGCTAAAGCGTCTGCTAAGCCAGGCGATGTTGACAAAGTGTCACCGGTATTTTGCTGTACAACATAACTAAAATGACAATCAAATTTGATTCCACTGCCTAAATGACCTATTAATTGATGTTTAAGCTCATTGATTACAAAAATTATGTGATCAATTCCTGCAAGAATCAAGTCATCAACAACATAATTAATTACAGGCTTGTATTGATTTTCACATATGGTTGGAAACAGTTCTTTTGGGAAAGGCAGCCCTAATCTTGAACCATGTCCAGCGGCAGGAACTAACCCAATTAATTTCTGATCTCGCAAATTATACTCCTAATATTTCTGATTTTTGATTTCGAAGTTTCTATCTTACATATACATATCGTTTTTTATTAATCCGCGTCATAATTATAATGCATAACAATTGTTGCTTTTTCAGATGTATTATAATTTATTAGGTCAATAAAATTTGACATTTAATAGATTAGAAATTTGATTGATGTCTCATCTGTTGAAAAAAGCACAATCAAAAATTTTTATTAAGAAGAAATAAACAATTGAATTAGGATTACTTTCCCAGTAATCAATAAATATTTTCCTTAGAGGATTTATGCAGATTTGTATTGTGTCACAACAATTAAAAAATATTTACAGCGGTGTTGGCCTCCACGCCACGAATTTACTAAAAGGTTTAGCAAATAAAGGCCATTCTATAACCATGATTGTTCCTGAAAGTCAAGCAATAAACTCGCCATCACCAATCAATTTTATCACGGTTAAGGATAGCAAATACATTCAGTCACAAGTCCGATGGATATACTACAGTATTAAATTTTCAAAAGCATTAAAAGAATTAGAAAAAACAACCGCTTTTGACATTGTTCATTTTACAGATGTTAGAGATTCTTTTTATTGCTCAACAAATTCGAATGTGATTGGGAACATTAACGATACTTATTGTTCAGATGTAAAAGGATTGAATTATTATAAAAAATATTACTTTGATTGGTTAAAGAGATGGTCTTACTATCGGCTTGTCCATGAAATTGAAAAGAGAAAACTTCCATTACTAGATGGGATTATTGCAAACAGTAAATACACGCTCGAGAATATTTCTAATACATATTCAATACAAAGTTCCAAACTCTATTTGTGTTATAAAAGTGTTGATCTTCATCGTTATAGAAAAATTGCTTTGCAGAATTTATCTAAAACAGTGAGTGCATCAAATCCGCAGATACTTTTTGTTGGAGGAAATATGCAAAGAAAGGGTATTATGGATTTGATTAAGGCTATCACTTTGGTACGCAATTCATTTCCCGGGTTAAAAGTAATAATTGCTGGGAAGGACAAATTCATACCAAATTATAAAAAAATTTGCGAATCATTAGGGATAGCGTCCTTTTTTAAGTTTTTGGGCTGGGTCTCACAAGAAGACCTCTTATCCTTATATAAGACATCTACCATGTTTATCATGCCTTCACTGACCGAAGCGCTTGGTGTTGTGTTTCTTGAGGCGATGGCAGCCGGAATTCCTGTGATCGGCACAAATATCGGGGGGATTCCTGAAATCATTGATCATGAAAGTAACGGGTTGTTAGTTCCAATAAATTCACCAATAGATTTAGCTAAAGCTATTTCAAAGATGATTACAGATACGAAACTTTACAGTTCTATGGCAGTAAATGGTATAGAAACAGCGAAAAGATTTTCAGTTGAACAAATGATGCGTTGCACAGAAAAAATATATAATCATTTTGTTTAGTGAGGTTAATTATTATTAATAAAAAAGAAAACTATGTAAGACCATCACCTTGTGCTAATTGTGATTCTTCCTTTTCAAAAGTACTGTTCAGGGTAAAAACAGGAAAATACATAAAATGTTTAAGTTGTGGTTTAATCTCAGTTGAGACTTTTCCTTCTGACAAAGATATGGTTTCACGGGCAAATTACTGGGCGATGAAACACCATCAAAAACCCATAAAAGTTGATCAACATTTCTCACCATTGTTTCAAAAATTCACTTACGGAAACTATCTAGAAAAAATGGAGAGCTTCAGAAAAACAGGTAATGTGTTGGATATTGGGTGTGGAATAGGCAGCTTTGTTTATGCAGCTCAAGAGAGAAAATGGAATTCTATTGGCATTGATATTGGCCCATCAATCCTTGTGGGAAATAGATATCAATTAAATTTGCTGAATGGAAAAGTTGAAGACATGAGTTTTGAAAATAGTTTTTTTGATGTCATTACCTTGTTTGATGTAATAGAACATATCATAGACCTTCAAAGCCTTATGTCAAAAATAGGTTATTTCATTAGAGAAAAAGGCCTAATAATTATTAAAACCCCTAATTTTTCCGGTTTATCATCAAGAATATTGGGTAAGAACTGGCCAGCTGTTCAACCACAAGATCACATGCACCTATTCACGCCGAAAACATTACATAACTTGCTAGAAAAATTTGGCTTTGTGGTGATTAAAATAGAAACACAAGATCTCAATATATTTGAATTATTAAGATTGGGGAGAAATAAGAACAATAAAGACAAGGATCAATTATTGAAAAGAAATTTTATAAACATTGTTTATTCCTCAAAGTTTTTGCGAGAAATGAGAAACCTTGTCAATTACTTGCTCAATATATTGCATTTAGGCGAATCCATAATCATTTACGCTGAATATTGTCCCTTGGAAATAATTGATTGATAATTGTACTTTCGAATGTAATTCCTAATGTTTTAAAACTCGCTTTTGATTTGAAGGTTTGATACCCTGCTTCACTTATTTGTTTTCTTAACTCCTGATTCTCATGTAAAATTTTTATCCCATCAGCCAGCGAGTTAGGATCACTCAAATTACAAAACCAGGCATCTATCCCATGAGTTAATAGTTCTCGATTCGCTTTTGTGTCACCTACAATTGCAGCTTTTCTCATAGCCAAAATTTGATAAATTTTTCCAGGGATAACCCTTTTAGCCTTGGCAGTGTTCCCAAAATGGCCTCCCAGGCATATGGTAGCTTTAGCAATTTCATCTGGAAGCAACATTAATGGAATGGACGGAGAAAATAAAATATTTGAGGTGTTTAAATTATTTGCTAATTCTAATGCACTTTGCAAACCCATCCCTTCACCAATCAATTTAAACTTAATTGAGCTGGTGTTTTCTAATATTTTGGCAGCTTGAATAACAATTTCCACGCCATGCAAGGGCATATAGGTGCTGTAATATAGTACCAGATCAGGGTCTTCGTTTATTTCAATTGGATGAAACAAATCCTCATCGCAGCCAACAAATAAAACTTTAATTTTTTCCTTAGGAATAAAAAAAATATCACTAAAATAATTACCTTGTGTTTTTGTATCAACAAGAATTAACTCCGCTTTATTACAACAAAAGAAGTCTAATTTGTAAAGCAACTTCGCAATTATTGAATTACTTTTAAATAGTTTCCTGTCAAATACTAAAGTGTCGTACGCTGAGACAAAAAAATCAAAGACCATGGGGACTTTGGTAAAAGAAGAAATAAATAAAAGTATAAATTGCCCAAAGAATCCAACAAAGATAAATTTGTACTTTGAAAAGATGAGACCTTTTAATGCTTTTATAGAGCATTTTATACTTTGGAGTATTATACAATAAAAACTACCTCTAGAAATATCATCCCGTTGAGAGCTGATTACTTCGGTGTGGTAAGAATTTTGTAATGCAGCAATGATCATTTGGTTTCTAGGGTAGTTAGATTCCCGACCAGAAAGAAAAAGAACCAAATTATCGGAACGCTCTTTGCTCATTTGATTATTCCTTAATTAATAACAAGCGAAATTATTCACTATCTAAATCCGAGAGCGCTTATTAGAAAAATCAAAAATCGCTATACTGGCAATTTTCAACCTGATAAATTTCAATAACGGGCCCTTTTAATCGTGTTTTATCGGTTGCCCTTATCCGATAATCAAAATAAAACAAAATATCGCTTAATTTATTTGAAAACCCATTATAATGCAATTGTGGATCGAATTTGACCAACAATAAGTTGTTATTTCTGATGTTTTCATAGATTAGAATTTCCTTTTGATACCTATCAGGTTCACGATAATACCGACCAAACATTGAGGATGACAAAATGATAAAATTTGCGATGCAAGCGTTTTCATTAAATTCATTAAAGATTGTCCTTGGGTGGCCGGGCAAGAAAGGTGTATAGCCTTCATAGAGGCTGTTCTCAGGCGTGATGCCCCTTTCCTCAGCATAACTCAAAGCAATTAATCGGGTATCTGTAAACATCATGCTGGTTGGAAGGTTGTTATGGTTTTGAGAGCCAGATACCAGGAGAGTGGGTTCAGCGGGGTTAATAGATACTCTGCGTCCACACGTTCGCGCCCCGGGCTGTAATCTCTATCGCTCTCACCCGGATAGAGCCAGGCGGGGTATTGCTTTTTAAAAGAAATCACCTGCAGCTCGTGCCCAGCTTCGATCAATTTCTTGGCCAGCAGGGTGGTGAAGTGCGCGATCCCGCCGCGGTAAGGCGTGACAGGACCAACCATACCGATCTTCACAGCAGCTCCCCTTCTTGTGCAGTGCAATTTTCAGTTATGTGATGGTTTAGATAGGCAAGGTTAATCATCAGTACAATTATTATAGCTGTTTTTGTTGATCGGGTTGCTGTTCTGTCTTTATCCCAAGCTTTTCTCAAGCCGGACAGGTGCTCAAAGCTGGTCGGTTACCCGGATTGCTGGTAAAAAAACCAGGGTATTATTGCGAGCGCGCTGTCTCGGCAATGGGTTTGGTGGGCAGCCCAGAAGAGCATCGAAATTGAGGCTTTCATCGGACCAATTCAAAGATCTGAATCGTCGGACCCCCGAATCGGTCTTCAACGTCCAGCTTTAAACATTTTTTCACATAAAAAAGGATGTCATCGGATCTTTCCAGCAAATTTTTTGCCGGGGGTGTTGGTTCAACTTCGAAGATCAAACGATTATTTTCCCTGATGCTGTTGTAAAAAGTAATCCAATCTGCATAGCGTTCCGGTTCGGCAAAAAACCGATCGTACATATATGAAGAGAGAATAACGTAATCATATTGATTGTTGTTTTCGAGCTCGTCTTTTGAGATCTCAATTGGGTGGCCGGGCAAGAAGGGGGAATAGCCTTCATAGAGACTGTTCTCGGGTGTAATGCCCCTTTGCTCAGCGTAATTCAAAGCAATTAATCGGGTGTCTGTAAACCTCATCATGGTTGGAATGTGTAAAGTGACAATAAATTGTGCAATCAGGAATACCACAATACAGAGGGGCACCAGGTACTTCACAATCACATTTTTCTTGCGAAATTCCCAAAGGAAATTCATACCCATTCCTGTGAGGAACAGGGGCGTAATGTACATGGGTAAAGCCCATCGTTCCCAGTGCAGAGAAAGAACGCTGAGCGCAATCCAATAAATCGCTCCATAAAAAAGAAAGATGTGAGATTTTTCCCTGTTTTTAATCAGGGCATATATACCGCTGCTAATAAAAAGGATGGATAATAGATTGGTCCATGAACAAAATGAGCGCAGGTAAAAATACAGGTTGCCGCCCCAGCCCAAATTATCTGCGCCGAGATGGGTGGTTCGGGACTCGCGCAACAAAGCTTCTATGACCTGTTGATATTCAATAAAAATAAAAGGCGCCACGATGAATAATGCGATGATGAAAAGAAAAGAAAATTTCAATATCTCCTGGACTAAAGACCACCATTTAATTTTTTTAAAGGGTTCAGGATTTTGAAAATGGTTAAGGATGATCCCGGTCCACACAATTAGCATCGTAAGCAGTCCAGGATATTTTTCCGCTGTCGTAATTGCCGCAAACAGGGTGGCTAAAAAGATTGAAATTTTTTCGCCTCGCTTCAGATAGCGTACAGTAAAGTAGATCACCAACAGGGTAAACAGGGTGACCGGCACGTCCGGCGTAATATAAAGGGAGTGTAAAACATATGATGGGAACAGAGTAAAAACAAGTGCTGCGAATAATCCAAATTTATTGCGAAATTCGTTCCCAATTTTATATGCGATGACCGGAATCATTGCCCCCATTATGGAAATCAGAAAGCGCGCATAGGCATAGAAATTTAAATAATACTTTGGAAAGGCGGCGCCCAAATGTTCTCCAAAGCGGATAAAGCTCAAAATATTTAAATAAAGAAAATTCAGCAGGTATAAAATCTGGTTGGGACGGTTAAAATTTCCGGGATTTAACGTCCTTTCCAAGGTCATATGGACAACACGGTCGATAATTACTGATTCATCGGGATGAGTTAACAATGGGAAACCATGTTTGACACCAATTCGTCTGATTAGCAATGAACATAAAAACAGCGATACCAATATCATGATCTCTTTTATTATATGTTTTTTGAATATATTCGCTAATCGCTTCTTGATCATGGTTGAATGCTTTTAAATTGCTCACTGAAAATTATTAACCGGAAAAACAGGTTCTCAAGATTTATATTTGCTTTGATCATATAAGGCTGATTAGAATTTTACCACCGACAAACATCACTCAATGGGAAGTTTGTATATATAGACCCCTCCATCCTCATACACCTCCTCCACGCCCGGGCACGCCTCCAGACCTTCGGGCTGCAGGTTCCCAACCCCTTTTCGCAAGTAAACCCAATTCAGCCCGGCTTCCCCAACCAGGTTCCAAAAGTCATCCGAGCAGGTGCTCACCTGGCTGGCAGCTTCTCCCCAGCTACGCACTTCTCCTATCCAGTCTTTATCCGGTGAAAAGCCATAGAAGATCGTGGGAACCAGCGACCAGCGCCCCGTATACGGTAGCAGCCAGCCGCCACCATCCACGCCACGGTAAACACCTTCCTGCCAATAGGTGGTGTTGATAAAAAAGCGCGCCTCAGGCGGTGTGTTTTCTGTGATCCAATCCAGGGCAGCCATGTCCGCTTCAGTAACCAGGACGGTCGTGGGATTAGCCACATCCTGCGCGTCCGAAATTCCCCACGCACACCAACCCAGAACCAGCAGCACCAGCAGGAGCGTACCCACCCAGCGCTGCTTCAGCAGCCGTCCTGCCTGGCGTGTGCACCACCAGAACAACCCCCCTGCCAGCAGCGTGATCGGGATGAACAGCACAATCGCAAAGTGATCCGACCTGAAGGGGCTCAGCGTCAACCCCCAGGGTAGCGCCATCAACGCCAGTGTCAGGCTCCACAACCCGAAACTCAGCGTATGGCGTTTGCACAAAGCAAATAGCAAACCCAGTCCAGCCGGCAGCAACAACCAATGATTGCTGGTGGGTCCCAAAAGCTTCCAGATGTAATCCACATTGCCGCCGGTAAAGATTGTCTCGATGCTTTCGGGCCACCGGGCATCAATTCCCGGGTTGCTGAGAGAATACTGCGCTACACGCCACAACCAGGGCGCAGCCAGTAGTACACCAGCCAGGGCGCTGTTCAGCGCTGCGGATGCGCCGACCCACACCTTTGGTAAATGCCGCAGACTGAGCAGCAGGGTTCCCAGCGCCAGCAGGACGATAAACACAGCCAGCAGCAGGGCAGCAAAATAATGGGTCAGCAGCAGACCTGCCGTCAGGAGGGCCATGGACAGCGCACTGACCCAGCGTTGTTTTCCGCGCACCAGGTTGATGGCTTGCCCCATTGCCAGCGGCAGCAGGACCAACCCGGTCAGGAGCGTATAGCGCCCCCAACTGAGGTAATAAGCTGGCATACGGGTGGCGAAACTTACCAGCAGCGCCGCAGCCAGGGCTGGACGCCAGTTACGCCACAGGGTTTTTCCCAGGGCGTACACGGATAATCCGACCGCAGCATTCAGCACCTGACCCAGGATGAGCATCGCCTGCCCGATGGGCAGGTTGCTGAGGGCGGTGAACAGTGCGGTCACGGCATGGTTGCCAAAATGGTAGTAAAAAGGCATCGGCAGGTAAGGCATGAGGTCCTGAGGCACCCCGCCACTTTCAAGGATCGTTTTGATGATTAAAAAATGATGCTGTGAGTCGACCCAGTTCGGCAGCAGCAGGTCCCGCGCCTGGTACAACCGCCAGGCAAGGACCGAGCCGAACACAGCCAGCCCAATCACCAGGTGGAGACGGTAGCGGCGCGGTAACCAAAAGCCATGCCGGATCAGCCCGTCCACCACCAGGAGCAGGCAAGCAAGCAATAAGATAACGATCAGGGCAATTGAAAACCGCAGGCCGGTCACAAAACCTGCCAACGCCAGCAGGGGGATCATCGCCAGGCTGATGCCCACAGCCTGGACAAAGCTGAGAATCGGGTCCTCTTGCCGCTCACCCAGCCAGGCCCACCAGGCCATTCCGGGCAAAAGCAGGCAAACACACGCCAGGACGCTCACAGGCGAATCACCCCCTCAGTGTCGACATCGGTCAACATCTGCTGAACGCTGATCCTCAGGACAGGGTGGACCAGGTCGGGGGCAATTTCGTTGAGCGGCACCAGTACAAAGGCTCGCCCGACCATGCGCGGATGAGGGATTTGCAAATTTGGGCTTGTTATCACCCGGTCACCATAAAACAAAATATCCAGGTCAATCACCCGCGGGCCATTCAGGATCAGTTTCACGCGCCCCATTTTTCGCTCGATTCGCTGTAAAAAACGCAGAAGAGAACGGGGTCCCAGGTGCGTATGAACCTCAATTACCTGGTTGAGGAAGTCGGGTTGATCGGCATATCCCCAGGGCGGGGTGATGTACACCGATGATTCTCGCGTGATGATGGCTTTACGGCTTAACCAGTCTTTTGCGGTTTGTAGATTCAAGGCACGCTCGCCGATATTGGTGCCCAGGGCGATATACACCGGTTGTGGTTTTCGCATTACACCTCAAGGATATTCAGGAAGTCCGCCAGCAGGCCATAGGCTGTGGTCTCAGGCCCGGGATCGCTCTCCAGGATGCCCAACCCTGGCAGCACATCGAGCTTAAACTCGCAAAAAGAACTGGTTCCGGTGACGCTGTACAGGGGGGATTCGGGGCTTACCCGCTGCGGAGCCACCCGCGCCACCACTCCATCAGGGCTGGTTTGCGCAGAACAAACCAGTTTCCAGCGTTCGCCGGCTGATTTTGCCTCTGCCACCATGTGCGGTGTGATGCCGCGGATGCCGGTGCGGTCAACCGCCTGGGGGGTGAGGGGAATCCCCATCAATACGGTCGCCAGTGCGGCGACCTTGATCGCAGCATCCCAGCCATCCACATCATTGCTGGGATCGGTTTCCGTGATGCCGATCGAGCGGCCGTATTCCAGGGCTTCCTCCAGGGATGCGCCGGCTTCCATCATACCGAGCAGGAGGTTGGTGCAGGAATTAAGGATGCCCTCAAACCCCAGCAGGTTTGCACCCACCAATGGCTGGCGAAACAGGCTAAAGATCGGTGCGCCGTCCATGACGGCTGATTCAAACAGGAAACGCACGCCCTGTTGTTCCGCCAGTGAGGTCAGCGCTTGATAGCCGTGCACGACCGGACCCTTATTGGCTGTGACCACGTGCATGCCCGCTTTTAGCGCTTTTCTGATGTGGTCCAGGGCAGGCTGCCCGGTGTGAGGGTTGACCGGTGTGGTTTCGAACATAAAATCCGCCGGGCAGGCGCTGATAAAGGTCCGGGATTCAGTGGGCGTATCAACAGCACTCAAGCGGGTCAATGTCTGCCCCGTCACAGCCAGCTCAAGGGCGGCTTGCAGGTCAAGACCCTCCGGGTTGATGGCTGCACCGTGAGACCCGGTAATAATCCCTGTGACCAGGGCGGTCACTCCGTACCTTGAAGACAACTCCTCGGCTTTATCGAGCAGCAGGCGGGCAAAAGACCTGCCAACATTGCCAAATCCGACCAGGCATAAACGGTGAACCTTGGGCATGTTTCGCTCCTTTGTGAATAATGTTCAATCAACCTAATTTAACCACAGAATTGGAAAATTAACCAATAACAAGAGATGCTGAGCGGGTCCTGTGTTCATTGCGAATGGTGAACCCAACTTCGCACAGTACTCCCTGTGCCCTGCAAGGGTATCGAGTCGTGTCTCCCTCGGTCACATGTAGGGGCAACCCTTCGCGAAGCACTCCCCGAGCTGTGGTTGCCCTGGGCGGACACGGAGGTCCGCCCCTACGGTGTGATAATCGATTTCGGGTGCATCACCAATTGGCATTTCAACAATCCATGGAAATGATTCGGCCTGACCTGGTAATTCCTCACACACTCGCACCATCATCTCTCCGGCAGGGTAGGGATAGATTTCACCATTAATGTCATTGCGAACGCAGTGAAGCAATCTCAGGGGTGTGGGATTGGAGATCGCTTCGCAAGCTCGCGATGACAGGGGTGTGGGGCTCGCGATAATAGTAGGAAGGTATTGTCATTGCGAACGCAGTGAAGCAATCTCAGGAGTGCGGCACTTGAGATAACTTCGTAAGCTCGCGATGACAGGGGTGTGGGGCTCGCGATAATAGTAGGAAGGTATTGTCATTGCGAACGCAGTGAAGCAATCTCAGGAGTGTGGGGTTGGAGATCGCCTCTCAAGCTCGCGATGACAGGGGTGGGGGGCTCGCGATGACAGTAGGAAGGTATTGTCATTGCGAACGCAGTGAAGCAATCTCAGGAGTGTGGGGTTGGAGATCGCCTCTCAAGCTCGCGATGACAGGGGTGTGGGGCTCGCGATGACAGTAGGAAGGTATTGTCATTGCGAACGCAGTGAAGCAATCTCAGGAGCGTGGGGTTGTAGATCGCTTCGCAAGCTCGCGATGACAGGGGTGGGGGGCTCGCGATGACAGTAGGAAGGTATTGTCATTGCGAACGCAGTGAAGCAATCTCAGGAGTGCGGCACTTGAGATAACTTCGTAAGCTCGCGATGACAGGGGTGAGGGGCTCGCGATGACCGTAGGAAGGTATTGTCATTGCGAACGCAGTGAAGCAATCTCAGGAGCGTGGGGTTGGAGATCGCCTCTCAAGCTCGCGATGACAGGGGCAAGGGTGGATTTCAGCATTATTGTCATTGCGAACGCAGTGAAGCAATCTCAGGGGCGTGGGGTTGAAGATCGCCTCTCAAGCTCGCGATGACAGGGGTGTGGGGCTCGCGATGACAGTAGGAAGGTATTGTCATTGCGAACGCAGTGAAGCAATCTCAGGGGCGTGGGGTTGAAGATCGCTTCGTAAACTCGCGATGACAGGGGTGTGGGGCTCGCGATGACAGTAGGAAGGTATTGTCATTGCGAACGCAGTGAAGCAATCTCAGGGGTGTGGGGTTGGAGATCGCTTCTCAAGCTCGCGATGACAGGGGTGTGGGGCTCGCGATGACCGTAGGAAGGTATTGTCATTGCGAACGAAGTGAAGCAATCTCAGGGGTGTGGGGTTGGAGATCGCTTCTCAAGCTCGCGATGACAGGGGTAAAGGTGGATTTCACCATTATTGTCATTGCGAACGCAGTGAAGCAATCTCAGGAGTGCGGCACTTGAGATCGCTTCGCAAGCTCGCGATGACAGGGATGAGGGGCTCGCGGTGACAAATTCGCTTCGTTTGGTGGCGATTCGCGGTGAGTTTAATTTTCCAGTCACCCGTAGGGGCAACCCTCCGAGGTTGCCCTAGGCGGACACGGCTCAAAGAGTGCTTCGCGAAAGTCCGCCCCTACGATGCGATGTGTCTCTCTCCGGTCTTCCACCCTCGGTTTACCCAATGCTCATTCACTAATCACTATACGAAGGCAAACTTCGTGTTCTTTGTGCCTATTGTGGTTCAAAACAGGGTTAACCACCGGAATAATTGACCGGCATCAAAAAACCCACTTATAAAGTGGGTTTTTAGTTTAACACCGGGTCAGCCGCTTACGTCCACGATGCTGATCAAACTAAATCCGGCAAGGGACGCTCAATCAGCATCTTTCGCACGGCGGGGGTCAATCTTCGTGTTCAACCTCCAGCAAGAAGTATTCCCCGGCACAGTTTTTGAAGAATTCAACCTCGACAAAATCACCAACCTTAATCCCCCGCTCGATTTCAGATTTCGGCAGGAGGTTAAAGCGAATGCCATTAATCACCCAATAATCGGAATGGATTTCGTCCACAAAGCCAACCATTTCATCACCATCGCCGCCGTGATGGCCATAGCCGTAGCCAGCATCAGAACTGTTGTAATCATCTTCGTGTTCAACCTCCAGCAGGATGTATTCGCCAGCCTGATTGCGCCCAAACTCCACCTCAACAAAGTCGCCGACTTTGATGCCCTCTTCAATCTTCGAATTTGGCCGCACTTCAAAACGGATGCCGTTGACGATCCAGTAATCGGTGTGGATTTCGTCAACCACGCCGTAGATTTCGCTGTCGTCAAATTCAACCTCCAGCAGGATGTACTCACCAGCCTGGTTGCGCCCAAATTCCACCTCGACAAAGTCGCCGACCTTGATGCCCTTTTCAATCTTCGAATTTGGCAGCACTTCAAAACGGATGCCGTTGACGATCCAGTAATCGGTGTGGATTTCCTCAACCACGCCGATGATTTCGCTATCGGCAAACTCAACCTCCAGCAAATAGTTTTCGCCAGATGCGTTGCGCACAAATTCTACCTCGACAAAGTCGCCGACTTTGATGCCCTTTTCAATCTTCGATTTCGGCAAAAGCTCGAAACGCAGACCGTCAATCACCCAGTATTCGGTGTGGATTCCATCGACGGTGCCGTAATACTCGTCATCATCCAACGCGAATTCGACCTCTCGCAAGATATATTCATCCTTGTTATTGCGCACAAATTCCACCTCAACGAAATCACCCACCTCGATGCCGGGCTCGATCCTGGCCGTGGCTGAGACTTCGAAACGAATGCCGTTGACCACCCAGTAATCGGGTTGAATTTCGTTGACGATGCCCAAAAATTCGCCCTTCCCGTTCAGGTTGAAAGCCTGCCCATCCGTTTCGTGTTCAATCTTCCGGGCGTAAATGCTGCCCAGGGCGTCCACCCAACCCTTCACTTCCACCTGTTGACCAACATCAATCCCCATTTCAATTTTTGTTGACGCGGTGATGATCACCTCAAGCCCGGAAACGACCCACAGATTCGGGTCGATTGCGTCAACCGTGCCGACGAATTCAATCTTCCCATGGTAGGCGCCGGCCGATTTTGAAAACAGGGTCGCTTCTTCGAGCCGCTCCCTTCGTTGGGTCTGCACACGGTTAGAGAGAGTCTCCAGGTCAGCGGTGTATTTCCCCAGGGAAGCCCTGATGGCACGACCCAACTGGGAATCGGCTGCCAGGCTGTTGCTGCGAATGCCTTCCAGCCCGACCAGCGCTTCTAAGATGCAGGTTTCATAAGCCTGCACGGGGGCTTCTAAATCGTCCAGGCGTTCTGCCGTGATTAACGCTTCAATTTCATCCAGTCGGTTTTGGGCGTAAGCCAGGTTGAGCTCTACCTTTTTGAAATCCTGCCGGGTCAGTTGAAGTCGGGTTCGCTCCCACCCGGTTTTAACCCCGTACAATGGATCGCCGGGCAGCGCGCTCGAAGCCGCCACCGCGGTGACTCCCAACCCGCCCAGCAGGAAGACCAGTAAAACAGCGGCCAGTGTAAAAGCCAGTGAAAATTTTTTAAAGAAAGGTTGCATTTCTTTGAACTCCTTTTTTCGTCTCGTTTTTGTTGTTTGTTCGGTTGTCATTGTTTGCAGGCACCTTCCCGCAGCGATTAAATACCGGGCTTTCGTCCGGTCGGCGTTATCCGGATTGCGCTGTGGCACCTGGCCGATTTCAGCCAGCAAGCCTTCCAGCTCGGCATCGGTCATCGGGTGGTCGTTGTTTTTTTTATGCATGGTTCACATCCATTGTGGGCTAAAGGATTTTCGTAATTTTTTAAGGGCGCGATATTGCAAAGCCCGGCTGGCTTCAACCGATTTACCCAAAACATCGGCTACCGCTTCGTAGGGCCATTTTTCCATCACCCGCAGCTCAATCACCAACCGCTGATCTTCCGGCAATGCCAGCAGCGCTTGACGCAGGCGAGCCTGGTTTTCCTTTTCAAAGAGGCGATTTTCTGGGTTCGCATTGTGCGCCGGCAGGGGCTGGGCTTCCAGGTCGGCTTGTGGTTTTTCCTGGCGGTAATGATCCACAACCCAGTTGTGTGCAACCCGGTAAAGGTACGCCCTGATATTGCCGGTCAGCGGCTTACCCGTGGCCACCCGCTCCAAAAAGCGGGTGAACACATCAGCGACGCAATCTTCCGCCAGGTTTGCTTCGCCTAAAGAGCGGAAGGCGTACCGATAGATTGAATCGCTGTGGTCATCGTATAAAGCAATCAAAGTTTCCTCATCAAAAATATGGGGTGCCTGACTTTGAACATCCATAAAGCGTCCTCTTCTAACCTGTATAACGAAAAATGCGCCAAAACATGACGGTTTTAAGGTGAAGGTTCCTGTCTGTGGCACAGGATCAGCCTAATTATCTTAGGTTTTACGCAGATTGCAATCAATCCCCGGCGGGGTGAAGGCGGATTTCACCATTATTGTCATTGCGAACGCAGTGAAGCAATCTCGGGGGTGTGGCACTTGAGATCGCTTCGCAAACTCGCGATGACAGGGGCAAGGGTGGATTTCAGCATTATTGTCATTGCGAACGCAGTGAAGCAATCTCAGGAGCGCAGCACTTGAGATCGCTTCGTAAACTCGCGATGACAGGGGTGTGGGGCTCGCGATGACAGTTAGGAAGGTATTGTCATTGCGAACGCAGTGAAGCAATCTCAGGGGTGTGAGAGATGAGATCGCTTCGCAAGTTCGCGATGACAGGGGCAAGGGTGGATTTCAGCATTATTGTCATTGCGAACGCAGTGAAGCAATCTCGGGGGTGTGAGAGATGAGATCGCTTCGCAAGCTCGCGATGACAGGGGTAAAGGTGGATTTCAGCATTAATGTCATTGCGAACGCAGTGAAGCAATCTCAGGGGTGCGGCACTTGAGATCGCTTCGCAAGCTCGCGATGACAGTAGGAAGGTATTGTCATTGCGAACGCAGTGAAGCAATCTCAGGGTGTGAGAGATGAGATCGCTTCGTAAACTCGCAATGACAGGGGTAAAGGTGGATTTCACCATTAATGTCATTGCGAACGCAGTGAAGCAATCTCAGGGGCGTGGGGTTGAAGATCGCTTCGCAAGCTCGCGATGACAAATTCGCATCGCTTGGTGGCGCTTTGCAGTCGCAGCTTGTGAAGACTGACATTGTCACGTGGTTCACTGGCGCGAACACACGGCGACCTAAGGTTTACTACCCGTGACCCCTGTTTGATGCATCATTCGAAGTGCGTTTAATTTGCCGGTCACCCGTAGGGAAACCCTTCGCGTAGCACTCCCTGTGCTCTGCAAGGGTATCGAGTCGTGTCTCCCCGGTCACATGTAGG